>Ga0209208_10003360_pt1 | contig 22936 bp, 12 predicted proteins | sample S1TSphfallax_3_FD_187694 | JGI IMG/M metagenome (GOLD analysis project Ga0209208, IMG submission 187694) | Host-associated microbial communities from peat moss isolated from Minnesota, USA - S1T2_Fd - Sphagnum fallax MG (SPAdes) (version 2) | ecosystem: Host-associated > Plants > Peat moss >...
AGGGGAGGGGGGGGGGGCCGGGGGGGGTGATGTTACAACATGACAAGTACATCTTAGGCTCGAATAGTAAAGTTGTTGGATGCAAGTTTGGTGGAATTGTTTATGGGTGAATATGTTTTAGCAATAATGATGTTAGCCAATAATAACATTTTTGGTAATTGAAATAAACACCACATGTGTGGGGATTACTTTCTAGTGAATAAACAAACTTGTTCAAACAAATATGCCATGCCCTTACCAGAAGAGATCTTTGATGCCCTTGGTCAAGCCAAGGTTTTAAGTTCCTTGGACTTGATATTTGGCTACCATTAGTTGCCATGGAGGGAGGGTGACAAGGTCAAAACAACATTTTGAGGAATTCATCTTCATGGGAAATATTGTTTATAATAATGTAATTTCAAAGTCATAGATTGAGTGTTGGCAAGTTTTGGTTTTATTAATTGTTACATTGATGACATTATTATTTTAAACCTAACCCTAGGAGATCACATGCATCAATTATAAAAAATGTTTGGAAGACTCAAGGAACATAATTTTAAATTTCATCCAAACAAGTGTTGGTTCTTTCATACTCACGTGGAATACTTGGGTCACATGATTTATCCAAATGGATTGGGGGTTTAGAAGGCCAAGGTTGAAACCAATTCATAAGTTCTCCAACTAATAGATGTCAATTGGTCATAAGCTTTTTTAAGCTTGTGTAATTGTTACCAGAGGTTTGTGAAAGGCTTCAATAACATAGTCAAACCTTTAACCCAACAAACACAAATTGACCAAAAGTTCATTTAAGATGAGGCACGAAAGCAAGCCTTTCAAGATTTGAAGGCCAAATTTTCATCAACTCCCATTTTGAAACGACCCATTTGAAGACCACCAATCTAATTACACACTTATTGGAACACTAGAAGGTTGGGAGCTATGGATGATGATGGTTGAGAATTTGTGGTGGCATATGCCAATTAATCCAACAACAAATGGAAGCCAAGTACAACTCATATGAAGGGTTTATGCCTTGTAATTGTTTGGGGTGTTTCATCATTCCAATGTTATCTTTATGGTAACCCATTCACTTTGGTTACTGATCACCAACATCTAAAAACAAGCTAGTAGGAGCCAACAACAACCTCTTGAGTCACTATGACTAGACTTGAAAAAATGATGTGGTAGCACATGATTGGATGAAAAGTTTTCAAATAATGCTAAACAATGGTGTTTAAATAGTGTTTTTACATTATTTCACTATGTTGAAAAGCACTAGTTATGGGCTTTAAAATGTGTTGCAAGGTATTTTATATTTATTGGATTACCTTTCAAACTTTACTAGATGTTAAATTAACATTTTAAAAATGGTTTCACATAAATACAAAATTACTTTCAACATTAACTTAGTTTATGAGACTTATGAACATTAAAACCAAGGACTAGTTATGCCAAAATTAGCTTATATTAGCTTGGTTTTACCCCAACCTTTGAAATTCCTTATGGAATTATATCCATTCATAAGAAAGTAGGCTAGGTGGGCACTTATCTTACAAGAATATGATTTTGACATCGTTCACAAACCTAGTAAGGTTAATTAAAATGCCAATGGGTTGAATTAGAAACCAAGTTCCAATGAGGAGGATACCACGAGGGTTTGTTGGCATGGTGAGGTGGATTTGGAAGCAATACCAAGATGGCATGCCTCGACATACCTTTGTACCCTAATGGGGTGTTTTGGGGATGTACCTCAAACTAGTATGAATAATGGGGATTCCCATCATGTAGACATGGAACTAGAAGGTAATGGTGTCCTAAATACACCTATCATTGCATAGTTGTAAGCAGGTGAAGTTTTGATTGGATTAACACCCAAGGAATGAAATTTTGTTGTGCATAGGGCCAAGTGGTTCAAATGAGAAGGCAATTCCCTCCTACATGTGTGGGTAGATGGATGAATGTGGGTTGTGCTTTGTCCATAACAACATGTGAACCTTGTGAAATATGCTCATGAGGAGTTGGGCCATTTTTTGTCTAATCGACATATAGCTTGCTCCAAACATAGTACTGGTGGAGAGGGATGTAGCTACAAGTTCAACAATTTGTTTTTAGGTGTATGGTGTGTGATTAAGTTTGGGCATCTTTGAATGCACCTACACTTCACCTACAACCCTTATCGATTATGGGGCTTAGGTACTGATGGAATTTCGATTTTGCCAATCCATTAAGTTTGACACCTCGACAATAGGTTTGGGGCTCTAACTGAACTTCTCACTAACTAAAAAACATAATTCCATGGGGAATTCCAAGAATTCCAAGAATTACTTCATGAAACCATCATGAAGCAAATGGGTTAATTCAACAGATGGTGCAAATGGTGAAAAAGGTTTATGAAAGTATGTACTTCACAAAGGTCGTACTTAAGATTGTGACCTACAATTACCGTGGTTAGCTATGAAGTATAGGTTTAGTTGACAAGCTTCTTTTCATTTTTTTGTTATACTTATTATTGTTTAGCTATGAGCCCAAGTTACCAGCTTCAATCCAACGAGATGCGATGTTGGTAATAAACATGGATGATCCTAATGTGTGGATTTAAGCATGTGAATGAGCTCCCTTGTTCCGGACGTGTTATGCCCATGACTATGGAAAATTTGGCAATTGCCCAACATCAAAATACAATGCGTTATGCCATTGTCTTTGGAGGTGGTTATCGACCTTGGGTTTGGAGGTTTGAACCAAAAGATTATGTTTACTTGCAACAAACAACACCGACTACTTTGGATGTGACTATAAGACATGTTATTTTACATGTGCAAAAGGTTTTACTTTCAAGAACATTGTTAATGTTGAAAGGTCAAGATGGTCAATTATAGAAGTACCATGTGCGCAATTGTGCACCATGTCATCTTCCCAATGTGGATGGCCAAATTGACCTATCCTAAGTTATGGTTCATGTTGACCTACAATGTGTTGTGTTGTGTTGGCAATTTTCAAGAACCACCATTATGTTGATTTGCGATCAATGTTCTTAAGGTTGGCACATGGGATGTCTCATGCCACTAATGGTAGAAATGTTAATTGGCAAATGGTTTGCCTTTTGGTGCTTCCAATAGACAGACCTAGGTTTCTAAATTCAAATAATAGAATTAGTATAAGGTTTTCTTCCATGGTGATTCACATTTTGTTGGGGATTTGAAGGATTTCAAATAGGCAAATAACGATGGGGCTCACATTTGCACCCCACCTATTACTTTTGTTGTTTTGGAACCAAAGTGTTCATCCATGGTGGATTTCCATCAAGTAGTTCTATAGTGTTATTTGGCTTAGAAGGGCCACAACCTTGAATAGGGGGGCCGTTTGGATGTGGTGTACCATTTTAAATATTTTAATGTTATGTGTTGTATGTTGATGACATGATAGTTGTAGGTGTCAACATAGGAGTGCATGACAATCAATTATATGGTGACATGTGGCTATTTAAAAAACTCATTGATTTTTTTTCTTCTAATTAATTGAATAGGTAATTAGTAAGTCGTAGGTAGGTAGGTCAAGTAAGTTGTAGGTTGGGAGGATGGTAAGGTTAAGCTAATTAAATAGGATTCAATTTTGTGTTTGGGTTCAACCTTTAAGGTCATGTCTCTTTCATTAGCTCATACCAAATGCCATTTGGTACTTAGTTTGTGAACAAGACAAGTTTAGCCATGATTAATTTAACCTTTTAATTAATTTAATCATGGCTAATTTATCCTTCTAACTAGTTTAACCATAGTTAATTTAGTCAACATTAATTTAATTTCCTAATTAATTTAGCCATGGCTAATTTAGCTTTCTAGTTAGTTGAGCCATTGTTAGTTTAACCTCCTATCTAGTTTAGTATGTTGGTTAGTTTAACCATGTAATGTTTATTTTTTTAATTAGTTTGGCCATGGTTAGTTTTTACTCTTAGTTAGCTTAGTTATGGTTAATTAACCATCATTAGTTTAACCATGATTAGTTGGAGTTAGGTTAGTTTATTATAAGTTTAGCCAATGTTTAGGCTTGGCTAGCATTGGTTTAGTTATAGTTAATGTGGGTTTAATTTTAGTACTAAAGGTATAATAATATTTATACATAACCTATATAAATATATTGGTTATATTATCTTAAATATGTATTAGTTTAAGTTGTTATTTTTATAACATACGTTCATTTTGTACAACATTAGTTGCATGTTAGTTACACACAAAACCATATGGTTTGAAAATTATACAATATTAATTTTGTAATTTCAAGCATAACCAATTTAGTTGTAAACAACAATTAATTGCATGCAATTACATAGTGATTGGTTGAAAATGACAATATTTCTTCTTAACATGACTTTTGCAAATAAGGTCCAATTCTAATCCTTTAAATTTTTAAAAGAAAACATTTCACATTTAATTTAATTATTTCATTCCTTAACTTATACTTAGTCAATATAATAAAATTGAAGTGGAATTCTATATGATTGTTTTTAATTTTTTGACAATTTAATCCACCAACTAGTTCATATTTTTGAATTTCAAAAGTTCAATGAATGTATTATTTTCAAAAAATAGTTATACAAATATGTTCATGATCAAGTTGTTAATCTAGAACCCAATGTTATTGAAAATTTCAAGATTGCATTATTGCATTGAAATACATTGCACTTTGCAAAAAAATTCATTATGACTTCAAAAGCGAATCACTTTAAACTTTCACCCTAGAAAAAGAAATGTATTCCAATTCCATGCCTAACTATGGTGGTTAGTTCAATTTCTTTTCTTAAGTACCCACAAGGGAATAGGTAGGTGAAAACAATTGCTACCTATGTATAAACTATTTAACTACATAGTTGTCACCTTTTTTCTTCTTATCTACCAATAGATATGACCTACATTGATTAACAAAATGCATTATTAATGTAAAACCAAATATTAAAGCTTTGTTTACAATTGAATCATATCAAGCATCTAGTAAATGGTGCAATAGTGGGTGCTAAGTTCACTATGACAAAGTTCAAGGGAAAAGGTTGGAGGAGGAGGAGGAGGGGGGCGGTGTCATCACTCTTTATATTTTTGTTGGATACCCTTACATTCAAATGGTATTATTTTTCTACCTATTTGTAAATGAGATTAGTGCCTTTATATGTCTTATTTATTGATAAATATGGTAATATTTGGTAATTGATAAATACATTATTTATTTATTTACAAATAACAAGGAAATAATAAGTGTGGAACATGTATGTAAATGTATGATGTAGCATATAATTATGTTTATACATGATTTATATATAATTTTGGGGTGAATTTTCCATATTTTCAAATAACTTGGTTTATAAAAAAAAATCCAATATTTTTTGGTTGGCCTAATTTATTTTATAAATATTTAATGTATATTACACCACTATTGCCTTCTTCTTCTTTTTTTCTCTCAAATAACACATGATCCTCTTGCATGTCTACAAATGCACGATGGGATGGATCACACCAATGCCCTAGAGGATGAGTAGTATTTGGGATTACTTGATGAGCATTTTACAATGAGATCTGAATTTCAGCTAAGCTTCATTATGCACTTGGCTACTCAAAGGCCCCAATTAAATGGCTTCTATTATAATTTAACTATTTGCCCTTCCTCAAAATCAAGCGTTAAATGTCCTAGTCGAAGGCAAGCTTGCTCTTTTTTAAAACTAAATCAGGGAAGGGTTGCAAAGGAGTGGGTGCAACAAATGTATATATTTTTGCTTAACATTTTCGTTTACCAAGTTTCTAACCATAAATTAAATCATATTTGCATAGTTTTGTCTTGTGCACCCCATAAATAGCACATGAATACCTGCACACCTTCCATGATTGAGGCAATGGGAAAGTGTTGTGTTATTCACGGCCTCACAAACTAATGATAGCCAACAAATCATAAAATCCAAAAGAGTGAAAAAAAAGTTTTCCATTCACATGCATCTTTGTTTTATGGTCGCATTTGCAATTAGAAAGTTCTTGTACCCTAGATCATACTTTTAAAAATCTCTCAATTTTTTTAATTAAATTTTTTTAATAATATGGTATGTAGAAATTTAGATTAATGTTTTATAAAAATATAAACATAACCCACTAATATGAAAAAAGTAAGAACCGATTGTGAAAGAAAAAAAACCCTTAGAACCTTGAAGGCATGAAAAAAAAAATCTAACTTCTTTGAAAAATAAATTGAAAGAAACAAGGCAGTTAGTTATTGAAAAAAAGTAATACCCACCCAACACTAGTAATCATGACCCCACCATGTGATTTAAATATAATTTATATTTTATTAGAGGTGAATGGGAAAGTGAAATTAGTGTAAATTTTCAACTTTGGTTTTTGCCTCTCCGGAAAAATCATTCAAGTCTTGTTTATTTAAAGAGTGTTTACTCTTATTTTCTTGGTTTTGACATAATGTATGTTTATTTAATGAGTTCCTTAATTTCAAAATCAAAATCAAAAGATGTGATTCCACTTGGATTGAATTATAAAATAACTTGTCTTTCAAGGAAAATTAAGTGCAAGCCCCCAGGAGAAGGCAGACCCTATTTGACTCATTTAAAAAAAAGTTATTGGTTTATGGTGCTCTTAGAATTTTTATTTTTGAAAAAGTTATTTTTATCTAACTAGAGAACTTGAACCTGTTTAAAAGGGATAGCAAGCACCCCCAGTTCAGGTTTTAATTCAAAAATTTAAAAAGGCCAGTTACACAGTCTGGTTCCAATGGTGGTTCTAGCAAAATGCTGAATCAGATACCTACCCTAAACCCAAAAAAAGTTGAGAATTTTTTAAAAAACCTAAATCCTGGGCAGGTTTTTAAAAAAAAACCCTAAATTAGAATCTGGATACCCTAAACCCTAAACCTGCCCAGAATCAAGAACCCGCCATCTCAGGTCTGGATCTCAATCTAGCCTAATGGTGATTCAAGCTTTTTTTAAAAAGAAAATTAAAGAGAGGACCAAAGGTTAGTAAGGGTCCACAACATCCCTTCTGACAACCCTCCAAAAGTCATCTGCTCTTGGTTTGCTTCAAAAATAATAAATAAATAAATAAAACTCAACTCATCAGGCACATAATAAATACAGATATATGGGAAACTGAGTCAACCCCAGAAATCCAGGATCCTGTCAGATACCCTAGCCAGTGATACAAACCAAAGGGAATTGTCCTTTAAGTTTTAACATTGGCTGCCTGAAAAGCTAAAGAAACTAGGCAGCTAGGGTGTTCCCCAACACCATTACAAAGTGTGGGTGCAGCTCACTAGTCCCCGTCTGTTAAAGCAATGAATTCACTACATCCTCACTAGGTCCTGTTCACTCCAAAATCTAATGAAATCATTTGATGTATATGAGGTCCTGTTCATTACAATTAGTGAATTCACTCCAAAATCTAATGAAATTACTTGACGTACATGAGCACCTTTTGTTATAGTGCCAACACTTGAAAATGCAGATCAATGTGATGACATCAGCGTAGTGGAGAGAGATAGTTTATATAGTTGCTTTGAGCTAATGGGAATCAAAAGATGTCTCTACCATGATAGACCAGCCTCCCACAATTTCAGTGATGGTCTGGTGCCCCTAAAATCTCAGGATCACATGTGAATGGTGAGTGGGTGGTGGGGGGGGGCCTGGCACCCACCAAAACAGTAGGCAACTCATGAGACAGACAACTACTGTGAGTGCTCCCTAAACTCTTCATGCCTGCTGCAGGCTACAAAAGGAAAGTGGCTCCTGCTCTGCTCTGCTCCAGTGCTCTGCCCTGCCATGTTGTGCCTGTCACCTTAACTGCCAAGTAACAGTGGATATTCCTGTTGCAAATCGGTCACAAACACATGGATGAAATGCTCCCCTTTGACTGCAATAAACTTTGAGGTTGGAATACCGAGCCTAGTGGGGGGATTTCATAGCAGCAGCCTACCACCCTTAGACTGCTCAAGTCTCCCATACCTCCTGAACAGTCAGTCAGTCAGTCAGTCAGTCAGTCTTCCTTCTCAGATCAATTCCAAAACTCTGTGCAGACTCTAGAAATGGCCAGAGGTCCCAGGGGATCAGCTCCAGAAGGAAGTGCAATACTAAAGAATACAAAATATTAAGCTGAGCAACAAGCTGAAACACAAGCTGGAGTCGTCGGCATCTATTGTGGTTCAGTCAAAGACACTCCTCAGTCTATGTCAGAATTTTATCATTTAGGTTCCAGCAGGTAGCAGCATAATATACAGAAGGATGCTTAAATTCTTTTTAACTTCATATATTTTGTGTTTTACAGCCAAAATTTGGTTAAATCTTCTTATGGATATGATCATCATCATCTCTTGGGCTACATCACAAAATTGGAAAAGACTAACACTTAACTGGGCATCTGGCCTCCAGTTCCTGTGTTGTTGGTTTCATTACTCTTCCGTACACATCAATTCAGGGTCAAAGTGTTTACAAACCTAACCACATGAGCTCTTGACCAATTTGATTCCAGCTCAATTTCCAGCACCTACAGGACCTACTACCTATTGGGTCTTGAGAGTCTTCACCCTAAGATCTGCGGGGTCAGCTGCCCGTTCAAAAGCATGTGACTGCCACATATAAGCTTGTATGTAAATGACTCTTTTATTATGTGTGTGTATTTTGAGGGATCTCCCCCAGGAGAAGAACCCTCGGGCATTATGTGAGGGGGAGATCCTCCTGTGTTCCCCTGGAGGAAGGAAAACTTCAAGCCATTTATTTACATATGTGGAGGTTCCCATACTTGTGGGTTCTCCTGAAGTTCAGGAACACCTTCAGGTAGGCCTCTCTCAGGAGAACCCACTTGTGCAGGAACCTCCCCTACAACAAAATAGTCTACAAAAGTTGTTTGTTAGTTGATGTGGGTGAATCTCTCCATGACTGCCAAATTGGGTATCTCTGTTCTCATTCCTGATGAGTTCCTTCATTAGAAATACTTCCCAGATATTTCTCAGCTTTCCCTAGTACTCAGTTTCATATCAACAGCAGTAATTTTTTTCCCGGATAAAAATTGTCAATTTTTTGATGATTTTTTTTTCCTAGTGTAAATTTGACGTTTAATGTTGTCAAAATTTTGGAAGGAATTGCCAAATTTTTGAAATCACAAACTAGAAAAGAAAACCCTGATTAACACTGGTTAATAGATCACCGTTGACTGTTAAGTATTGGAAACCAATCATTGTGCATTGGTAAGTCATATGAGCACTTCTGTATGCAATCAGGATTCATGTGGAAGCTTACCATCTTTGAATAAAAAAGTGTTCTATTTGCAGCATCTTTCTTTTACATAGATCAGGAGCAAATTGGTGGACTAGTGCAAATTACAATATGCGTTCATTTAGTTAAATCATGAGATTTCATTTCTAATTTTGATGGCAGTTAGTGAAGAATTTCTGTAGCCTCAAAACTCGTTGTTTGTGATGACACTGAGTTCTGTAAATTTGTTTGGAATTTAAAGAGTTTGCCATGCAAGTAGTGCTAATGCTGTGTGCTGTATTTGTAATTCAAAACAATGTTACTTGTAACACAACACATTCAGTGACATTCAGTTTTGTCTAGTGCACAAAATAGTTCCACAATGGGATTGCAATTTATGCAGTGATGCAAAACAGGATTACCGAGTGAAACTTGCTTCAACCCTAAAACCAAAAACCCAAAACCCTCTCCAAGAGAAACTCTGATTCTGAAGACTTAAGCACCATCATTTGTGCTTTGCAAGCCACTCCAACAATAACCTTAATTTCCAAGATACCTCAACAAACTCAAAATATTTGTTCTAATCCGTGCTTATAGAAGTGATGCAGCCTTTGCATTTTGCACTGGAATTGAAGATCAAAGCCAACAAAAGAAGAAAACGGTCAGGAGAAATGGTAGCACTTGAACTTTATGTGACATGCTCCAAGTTCAGTGATCTGGATTGTAAGAAGAGGTAAAACAAGCTGTAGGAAACTGAGGATGCTAGCTGCTAACCTCCTTGCATGAGGTTGCACTAAAATGCTCCACTTCACAACATCCAACCCATGATTTTACCCACAACCAGTAGCAAGGAAAGAACAAGTCACAATAATCATGATACTGTTAGTGTGGTGTTCTGGGAGATCTACTTTGATTGTTTTGTACATCTCCCGAACTGTTTGCACCCAAACAGAATGACCTCTCCAAAAAACTGGCCATCAAATGTTGCTGAGTAAATATATTGAGGATCTTTATCTGATGTATGTTTACCTTATCCGTTTCATAACATCCCCATCAGCATGTCCTGTGTGAAATTTAATGATTCTTTACACAGGAGAAGGGTCTACCTTTTGAACCATTTGATACTTGGAAGATATAACCAGTGTTGGTCTGGTATACAGGGCTTATGCCTGTTATTGAGGATCCAAACAGGCTGGTATGAACTGAAGCAATATCAGCCTTGTGCCAGTACCAGCCTAGGTAGGAACCTCGGGTGATACCAACCTTGTACCACTTTTATACTACTTTCAGTATACCTGCCCTATACTAATAGAAAATCAATCTTTGAACAATACCAGGATCAAGCTGGTAGGAAATTTTAGGCAGTACCCAATACCAAGAGCAGTCTAGTATGTTCAAAAGTGGATACGAGACCAACACTTGTATCAACCACAATAGGTTCAGCCCAGGTATGAACCAGGGTATAGATACAGGCACTAGATGCCCTGACCAGCGGGCAATATCCAAAAGAAAATACATGAAGTCCTACCTAGGTGGACTTCTATTTGGCTCATATGAAGGTGTTGTTGATCCAAGTTGGGCTTCTCTTTTATAAAGCTTGTGAGATGCTCATGTTTAGTTGAACTTCTTGTAGAGTTTACATCAACAAGGCATTAGAACTTAAGAGTTACAAGGAGCTTTCAATATAGTGGTTGAGAATCAAGAGTTGTGTGTTACATCACATAGCAAGAGGATGATGTGACAATTGACAAGAGAAATAGGAAGCACCAACTTTGGTGGGTTGATATTTTTGTTGTTGCTAGCACCATCTCATTGTTTGCATTGATGCAAGTATGCTATGCAAGTAGGTGATCTTCATGTGCAAGAAGACAAGCTTCAAGTAAGCTTGTGACCACAAGTGAAGTGGCAATGGAATTTACCATGGGAGTATGAAAGGAGAAGCATATATTGTGTCAATGTGAACTCAACTTGGTTTTAGGGTTTAGTTTGTTGTTGTTTGCTTTTTGTTGTGAGATGGCAAGATGTGATCGATCATTGTTTACTTTCCCAAATTGTCCATCACTGTAAGGGAATTCATGAGGGCAAGATGAAGGAGAGGAAATGTGTTTTGTTATTTGTGTGTAATACAAATCTTATCACTAATCTTGGGGTGGGCTGCTGATGGTGGAAGATGGAGCCATTTATGAGGTAGTTGACAAAACCTTGTTGGAACAAGATGCTTGGGAGTTGAGTAATGGAGGATAAGAGGATGGAAAAAACATGGTTGGGGGAGGAGGATGAACTGGGTGATAAGTGAAGTTTTCATATTAGATGTGTGTGGGATGCTAAATAACAAATGTTAAACATGTTCTTCTTTTTCTTTCGGTTGCTATTGATTTTTCTTTTGTTGTGGTAATAATGCATCAACAAGAATAGGCCATGTACTTTTTATTTTCATATAAGGAGTTTGGTGTTGAGACATGAGTAGAAAATAAGGTGGTCAAAGTTGTAGATGGGAAGGCATTTAGACGTTTTAGAATTATGCATGCACCAAAAAAGAGTTAAGGATCTGGATCTAGTTGTTTGGCTGATTTTGGAACAAACAACACGAAAAACCTTGTTTGGGTATCCTTGGTTGGAGCAAATCCATAGAAAAGGTCAAAATCTAGTATGAACTATCGGAGACCAAATTAGCAAAGTTGTGTTCTATGAGAAAGTGTATGCCCATACTATAAATGCCTTTGCTTAACCTCATGTTGATTGTTCTAACCAAGATCAAATCTTGATAAAATATAAAGATGGAACAAAATTGGATTTTTTTTGGGGAGATTGAATTGTAGAATTTTAGTTGATGCATTGCATAATAAAGGTTAGGGTTAGTGGTTCATAAATGATTGATTGAACACTAAAAGTTCACTAAAAGTTATGATCTCGGGTTAAACTTCAAGAAATAAATGTACTAGTTTAATTCAAATTAGTACAACACATAATAATTTTAAACAATATCATTTAGGACTTTGGATTGATGTAATAGAACATTGTAATTTGGTGGCCTTAAAATATTGAACTTGTGTTTCCTTTGGTATTTGATATAGATTATTCAAAATATATTATTTAAGTTTGGCTTAAAAGGATTCAAGTCTTGGGTTTATCACTTGAGAGCAGTAACCAATGATGGGTTTTGGTTCATGGAGGTTTTTAGGTTCTTTTCTTTTTGGTTACAAACCATCTTTCCTTCTTCTATATTTCAAATTCTAGATGTGGATGTGAATTGTGAGTTTTGAGCATTTATTGTATGATTGTTGAGTTTTGTCAAAAAAGAAATTATTGTTTCAAAACTTTAAAATGGAACTTGTTTTGGAGATTTATAATTACTTGAACTTTTGTGTTTTTCTACTTACAATGAAGGAGGTCATTTTTTTTGCTATAATCTTGAAGGAAATTTGTTTTGCATAAACCCTAAAACAAATTTTAATTTGTTGAATTATAATCAATTAAACTTTCATAAGTTTTTGTTAACAATCAAGTGGTTGTTGTATTGTTTTGCTCATGGTGAAAATGAGTAAAATGTTTATTGTGTTCTATTCATAAAGGTGACCTCCAACTTATGCACATTGTGTTTTGTTGTTTTGGGTTCAAACATAATGGGTGTAAGCATAACAACAATTTTTATAATGGGAAAGATTCACATCAAGTGTTTACTTGCATTACAATTGTGTTGCCTTCTCAATGCCATGTTGTTTTGTTGCATACTAATGGATTTGAATTGGGATGGTGTAGGTTTTGTGAGAATGCAAGAAAAATTAGCAAATTCCCCTTTGTTGGTTATTGATTATGATAATTTTGTTGTTAAAGGTGGGGTGGGATTTGAAACAACAAATGCACTAACTAAAAAAGATAAATAGTTGAACATATTTTAATAGCACAAGCACAACAACATCAATAGTTTCTACAATTGGAGGTAAACCAAATTTTTGGGTTTGATTGAAATAAAAAAAGTACAAAGGTTTTCTTCAAACTCAATGATTTTGTTGTTTTCGTGAATTCTTCTAAATATGAATAGATGAGATGAGTAGTATATCATAGTGTCCAACAAAAAATTGATTAACACACAAAAATACTTGCAATTGGAAAAGGTTACTTATGTATAATGTAAAGACCATGGCACAATTACCATATGACTAGACATGTTACCTCAAAATAATCATTTTTGGCTTTTTACAAAACAAAAAAATTTGCCACCAATGTAACACTCAATGTTTAATAACCCTACAAGAAAAGAAAAAAACCAACCACAACCTCCATTGCTAATTCCTTTAGTAATGGTGTGTTTTACAAAATATCTAACCTTGTTCAAGAAGCATTTTTGGAGGACCAAATGTTGTAGATTAATACAGTAGAACCTCTATAAACTGATCCCCCCAAATTTTATAACCTCTCAAATTTTATCACTCCGGCCCAATCCATCAATGGGACCAGGCAAAAAATTTATATTCTTATAACTTATCACTTTTCCTCTTTCCCGACAATTTTATAATTTTATAATTCGTTTACTTATCTGACCGGATTAATCAAGTACTATATCGACAAGAAGGCTCTAGAACGTTTCGTGACTTTCCAAGGGGTCTCCGCGACCTTCTGTAGAGTGTAGCTTAAATCTGTACCGTGAATATCTAGTTTAGGGCAAAATGTGAAGTGCGCTGGAGGGACAATACTCCAGTTATAAGCAGGTTCGGAAAAAAAGTGCTGGACTTCAGATGTTTTTCACTGAACCTGCAACTTTTGAACCCTGTGCCTCATAGTTCCAAACTCTCCCATAACTTATAACCTCTCAAACTTTATCATTAGCTGCCGGTCCCTAGGTGATAAAATTATAGAGGTTCTACTGTAAAGGGCATTGGTTTTTTAATTCTACCAAGAAGATATGGCTTAGGAAACTAATCCTTCAATAGTGTGGTTGAGTTGTGTTTCCAAATAAACAACATTTTTCAAATGCGATAATCATTAACATGGTCAAGAAGATTATGGAACAACATGTTTTTCTTATCCTTGCTAAAGCTACAACAATCATTACCACTTTTGACCTTTGGATGTCACAAGGTGGTTTGATACCATTGTTTTGGTGGTCAATTACATCAATAAGAAATGGGAACCATGTCATGTAATAAAAGGTTTTATTTTAGGTTCATGAAACTTTAGGAGCTACCATGGTTATACAATTAAAATATGTACTTGTTCAATTTTATATTATGTGATAAGGTTGTGGCATATGTGAACAACAAAGGTGTTAATTTGAGAACCTTCACAACTACACTAACAATCATAATGTCATGCATTTTTCTCATGTTAATAGTGCCTTATTTTGCCACATGCTGTGAATATGCAATGTCCAAATGTTGTCAATATACTACTAATGATTTGAAGGTGTGTCATGTTGGAATGAAAGAGGTTTTAATCAAAGAGGCACAACCTTCTTTTTAAAAGACCATTACATGGACAAAAAAAGTGGGAAAAAAAACAAAAGTGGGCAAGAAATGTATCTCTTTGCCCTTGAAAGTTGAAAATTCCTATCAAGACTTTATTTTTATCCAAAGTCATTCTTTTCAGATAAACTTTGGAATTCAAGGATGCCATCAATTGTTTTTATTCACAACAAACCCTTACCTTGCAAAACGAAATTCCCAATCCATAAACATGGGTGGTGGCACACAAAGTCATTGAGATTTTGACTCATGTCATCACCCAATGCAATTTAAACTAGTATCTTGGGCATTTGTTGTTATCTAATGCAATTTTTGTAACCATTAATATGTGTTGTATGATGTACAACTTTAATTATCATGTAATTAAAATAATGAAGGTACATGTTTTATGCAAATTACATGTGAATTTTTGAATTGATGACCTTTTGTTTTCAAATTGGCGTGTTTTTTATTTTGTTTTTTGTTGATGTTGATTGCAACCTAAGGATTTTGACTATGAATTCTTGCATCTTGGCAATCACATAAAAAATGAAGTTTTGAATGTGCTAAAACCATTTATAGGTTTTACCTCATCCTTTCAATTAAGAAATGAACATAACATGCTTGTGCATATGGTAGAATATGCAACTTATTACATATTTAACTCAATGCTTTCATTTTTTGGGAGTATAAAGTGTGTTCATTTAGTGCAATTTTTGTGGAGTCACTATGACTTTCCATTGCTTTTGTTCATTTGCTTATTTTGTGCAATGTTTTTTTTTTTGCAAAGTAGGAACAGTCTTAATTTATACCTATCATAGTTGTTCCTTTGTAATTGCTATTGTCATTATTATTCACAAACTTCTACATTTTGTTTCTTTTGCCAATTGTTCTCCTTCATGGCAACACCACAAGACCATGGAAATTGGTGTTGTTAAATTTTTTTGCATGTGTTTTTGCTAATATAATAACAATTAAGCTTATAATTTGAAGGCGATAATGATCTAATGACTAACATTGTGAGATTTTTGGGAGTTTGAAAATTAAATAAAAGGCTATGAAAAACACAATTGTTTTGTAACAATACAAAGTTTCTTATAGTTTGAACTATTGATGAACAAAGAGTTCAACAATATTAGGGTCAAGCTTAAAATCACCAATGGTATTCACATTTCTTCATGATGCAATACAACAATAAAAGTTAGATGAAACATTTTTGGGTGATGAGAGGTCGTTTTGCAATTGATAGGGAAATTGAAACTAATGATTGGAAAAAATACAAAAAAGATACAAATGTGTTATACTTGTTGGTAGTATGGTGGCATACTCACTTTACAAGTTGTATCATGATTGCCAAATACTTGTAGTGCAACAAAATGTTTGCATCAAAAGTCTTTAATGAATATTGTGTTTCATGAGTTGGTTGTGTTGTTTAACATGGTTCAAAAACCAAATCCAATGGCCACAAGGGGAAGATCCAACTTGCATCATGGTAAGCTAACTTCAAAACATTCTATGGCATTTTTTCAATTTATTTGATTACACACAAATCCACATTCATAAGCCTAGGGGAATATTTGATGTTGGTCACTTTTCTTACAAATCAAAAGCTCACGTATTTCATTATGGGCAATGGTCAACCATGAAAGGTGCTTTTCAGATGTATTTGTAAGGATGTTATGATTTATGAATGACTCTCACATTCTATAGTTGTCTAGCTTACACTTGAAAGCAACATATGGTGGTTTGTTCAAATTTGGACTATATGGATCTCAAGATATTATACATCCATACATCCTAGGGGATAAGGGGTACTCATTTTTGCTTTGGCTCATGATCCTTCACAAAAAACTACAAATGTCAAGCATACATTATGGATGCATTCTTCAACAAACATCATTCAAAGGGGAAGAACGTTGTGGAAAATGTCCTTGGGATTTTGAAAAAGACATTCAAAAAACTATTATTCAAAAACAACCTTCACATTGATTTCCTTCCTAATTTTGTTGCATGTACTAACTAGTTTTTCAAAGTGCAAACATACATGCTAACATGTCAAATGCAAGATCCATTGAAACAAAACCTATATTGGACGGTACCAAAATTATGATCAACCTGATGGCTTGGATTTGAAGCATTGTTGGGAAACAAACGAGCCAACAAAGTGGATTGAACAAATTGTTTGAATTGAATTTCAATTGCAAAGTTGGTTGTTCATTGTGCAAATGAATGTATTTTCAACATTTGAATTAATTTTCCTTACTCGATTAAACTATTATTGTTATATTCTCTCTCTTCTCCCCATGTTGTCCATCTCCATTCCATTGTCCTACAAATTAGCATTTGAAGTGAAAACAAAATTGCGAACACAAGCCTTGTGAATGAAGTCCAATGATTGCAAGTTGTTTGGGTGTGTAAACATTGGAAGTTTTATCAGTGTGAAAAAAAGTTGCAAGCTGACTTTGTGAGTGTAGACACTACTATGAGCTCTATGAATGTAGAAGTCGTGAAACACCTGCAAGCAGTGCATGGAAGGAGCTACAACCACATGGGGAAAATCTCTCCATAGTTAAGCTATCACACATGAATCAAAGTCAATACATTATATTCATGTTGTTAAGCATCACAATGTACATTACTTGAAGCTTTTTATTGGAATGTCATTTGCATCTCACTCACCTTACCGCAAAATGTTGGTGCACTTATTAGCATTGTCATGTTCGCAAACTAGTTGGCTAATTATTCACAAGTTTGAATAGCACAAGTTATTTACAATTTTATGAACAAGACTATTTTCAGGTCTGAACAAACAATAAGAATTGTAGAATGACCTAATTATCAGTGTTGGGTGGTTCTTTGATTTTGCGGTTCTGAGTATATGAAAAAAATCAGAATAAAAAAAAACTGTTGGCTGGTTATATCATAAACCTCAAAGAACTGGCAGTTTTCTAGGTGGGTGTTTGACCATCTCACAAAAATTGAGAACTGTGGTTCTATATATATATAGATAGATATAATGGGTAGTTGAATTTATGATAACTGGGATTTTATTTATATATATATATATATATGAACTGGGTTTTTTCTTTTTTTCTTGGAGAACATCCAGTTGTGAACTCCAAGAACTGATTTGATACCCGGAGGTAGTTTGGTGCAGTTTGTAATAACCCACTTATTATGCGTGATTGGTGAATCAATTAGTCCATCAATTAGGGCAAGATTAGGAAAGCATAGATTGCTGCTATGTGCTAGAAGGCAGATCAGCAGCAGAGAACAGCAACAGCAGGCCAAGCAAGCAAGCATCAATGATCCGGATCTGCAAGAGCCTCAGCAAGGGTGCTTCTAGTGCTGGTTTTAGGTGATGGGTAGTGCTCAGATTCTCTTTTCTGCAATGCAGAGGTGAAAGAAAGAGAAGGATTGGTGTCTCTTGGTCTTGATCCAGAGAGTGAGAAAAATGGGTTATATAGAAGGAAGAAGAAGTCCCAAGGATGCAAGAAAGAGTTCTGGAGAGCACAGTACCATGAGAGTTGTAATCTGTGTTCGAGTTTGAGGGATTTGAGAGCTTAAGAATGATGTGCAAGAGTTCCAGAGAGTTTTGAAGAATTTGCGAGCTTGAGAATGAATGATGTGTGAAGGATGCGCAAGAGTTCCAGAGAGTTTGAGAATGATGTGTAATTTAAGCTGGAGTTGCGGCTGGTAATGTTGTCTAGCAAGAATCTGGAGATGAGCAACTGGTAGCGAAGGAGGATATGGCGTGGAGGAAGAAGAGCTTGGATTTTGTGGGCCAAATCAGGGGAATCATCATCACTCATTGCTGTGATCTCAACTCCCAAGGAATTGCAGCAGAGTGCTGCAATTCCACTAATTTCCGGAGTGGAGTGGTTCCCTTTGCAACTAAGGCCCATCTGCAGCCAACATCAGAAGGGCTTCGAGGAATCCTGTTCTCCAGATCAGTATGCCATCAGGTGCTGCATTCGCTTCAGTCGGATTTGCAGTCAGGAATCCGTAGTAGGATTTTTCCAGTGGTGGGTTTTGAGGGTTTTCCAGCAGCATGCAAAGCATTTTCTGTTTTGAGCAAAAGAGGGTTCAGCAATGGGACATTGCTAGGAACAACACAGAAGGTGCAATGGGTAGGAGGAACTGCGGGGTTGAAGAAGAATCGGAGTCAATTGAGTCACTTCATTCTTCCAGTCTGTGGGAAACGGAATTGCAATTTTGCAACAGTGACAGAAAAGTTGAAGAGATCAACAACAACAACACAGAAAGCCAAGGAGACAGTCTCTAAAGCTAAAGTTGGAGCTAATTTAGCTGAAGTTCGAAGCAATGAACTTCTTTCTGGAATTCTGAAGCCTGTCAATTCTGCAATGCAAACTGTGATGGGCTTGAGTCGAGCTTTGGGTCTTCACTTGGAAGCATTCTGGAAGCGAAACTATTTGGTGGTGGTTGGTGCAGTTGCCGTTGTTTCATGCTTGCTGCTATGGCGCATTATGTTTGGAATTGCAAGCTTGTTTGTCAGCCTTTCAGAGGGCATGGCCAAGTTTGGGTTTCTGGCTCTTGCAGCAGGCATGGTGGCAATTGGGGTAAGTTTTAGAAAATGTCATTTCCTCTTGTTTTTTCTGCCATGGATGTTGAGAACAAGGCCATGCCTCTTGGGAGCAAAAAAGCCACCTGTAGTCACATGTTGTTGAAAGTTCCTTCTTCCGGGGATATATTTGTTAGCAAGAGAGATCAAGCAGATGTTAGATTGCTCATGGCGTTGTCTGCAATTGCAGGGAGTTGTAACAAGGGCCAGGTACATGGTGAATCCAGACACGGTGTACCGAATTGCAATGCGGAAGCTCAACACTTCAGTAGCAGTTTTAGAGGTAATGGGTGCACCACTAACGGGAACAAATGTTCGTGCCTATGTCATGTCTGGAGGTGGACTCCGCATCAAGAACTTCAGGCCTCGACTAAGTAGCAAGCACTGTTTCCTCATATTCCCAATTACTGGAGGCGAGCGGCATGGCCTTGTCAGTATTGAAGTGAAGAAGAAAAAGGGTCAGGTACAATAAGTGTTGATTGATTTTTGTACCTGTGACTTCTCATTGAATTTTATACTTTCAGGTTTCTGCCAGATTGAGCATTTTTTTTCTGACATGATTTCTGTTGATTGCAGTACGATTTCAAGCTCCTAGCAGTAGATATCCCAACAGCTGGAGCTGAGCACCGGGTGTATGTAATTGGTGATGAAGCAGAGTACAGGGTTGGTGGAGGGCTCATATCTGTTCTCAGAGATCCCATTGTGAAAGCCATGGCTGCACAGAAAGAGTTTGAAGAGCATGATGAGAGAGAAGATGAAGAATATAGGCAACGGGAAGCTGAAGAAACTCACACCCAGGACATGCTTGAAAAGCTTGAGCAAGACACAGCTTCTGAGGTTGCTGGTAAAGAAGAGCTTACCAACCCACAGGTCATTACACGGGAGACAGAAGCTGCAAAAGCATGAGTTGTACCTACATATTGACACTGATTTTGCTCCACAATAAATGATTCAAGGCCAAGGTGGGGTTGCTAGCAATTTTTTCCTTTTGGGTATTTTGGGAGACTGGCAAGGGTGCTTTGAGAGACACTCTGCCTCAATGTGCTAGGCTTAGATCATTACTAGGTTTTCGCATCAGTTCTGCTTCAATCTGATGGCTTTGGCCCATCTCGCCTCACTTCTGGTTTTCTTAATTGAGGTTTGTCATTCAAAGAGTACATGAAATAAGGGTTTAGAAGCAAAATGTATGGGGCCTTCCAGATGTAGACATTGGTTGTTGGTAAATAAAGACAGTTCAATCTCCCTGGACCTGTCTAGGACCTGAAATTGTCCACTCCTGTTACCAGAGTTTTGTTGTCAAAGTCAGAGAATAAAAGAAGAGACATAGTCAAAGTCAGACTGCACAAATCAGGGTAGAAGGGGTTGCAGGGAATCAGTTTATATCATGCCTGTGAACACTTACCATTTGCAATTTCCAGCATTCTGGGTTGTTGAGGATTTGGTGCATTGCATGTTAGCAACTCTGTTTTGAGAGATTGGGCTTGTGCTCCAGAATGGAGACTAGAAGTTTGGAAGTGCCTTTCATTGAAGAGATATGCTGAGACACAACCAGGCAACAAAAATATGAGACATCGAATATGAGCAACTCAACATTTGCACAGATCAATTGGGTCAAATCAAGAGCAGCATTTTGGTGCAGGTGGAGAATCTTTTGGCACCCACATTTACATTGTGCATCTTATCCATGTCACTTTTGTTTCCTGCTATTTCTAACACAATAATGCTCTTGGGTGCCATCTTTCTCAGCTCTTTCACCCAGCTCTTTACTTGGTTGAAGCTGTCTTTGCAGAGTAGATCATACACCAACAAAGCTGCTGTATCACAAGGATGGAAAATTCAATCATTCCTGTCCTTGATTTCATTCCACAGACTGTTCGGCTTAATGCTATAAATACCAGCTAAAGTTCACACATGAAAGGTCATAATTGAAGGTAAACTGCCAATGTGAAAGGAGACTGCCAATGTGAGTAGAGAGTATCCATCACATCTCATTCACATCCTTCCAGAGCTAGACACCTTCCGATGGCCTTCATGGGAGCAACCTCATTTTCCAATTTCCCTGGGATGATTTTGAGGCATATACATAAATGAGATTGAGATTGCAGAGAAAACTCCACTTTAAAGGTACCCTCCATTCCAGTCCCACAAAACCAACACCAACATGATAAGAATGATTGTTATTATAACAACCAGATGACCACCACTCACAAAGTATCAGACCACATTCATCATGAACAGCAATGACTAGCTGCTATGTCTGCCCTCTGACTTCATCAAGCTCCCCCAACAGTGGGTGTCCATTAAGTATAAAATAATATGTCCAAAATTTTCAAACGCATTACACAACAACAACAATAATAGAAAAATCGGCATATTCATATTTTTGGTGTCATATTTTCTTCACAAATTCTTTACATGAATCATTGTTGTATAGAAGACATCTTTGACAGATGCACGTGGATTTGTAGCATTTGCCATTTCAACAAACTTGCCATAACGTTGACACAAAATTTTATGACCGATTGCAACACTCCTGAGAACTACATGGAGAGAGGGGAGAAAATAAACCTTCATTCCATTTGAGGAGATTAGATATGAAAAAATTGCTTAGAACATGTTTCATGAGACTAGTAGCGCCAAGAATAATTGTCAAGTTTTTGTACATTCTTGCTTTTGGAGGGGAACTTGAAGATTTTTGTGGGTCTCAAGGTTTTGTTCCTTACATGTTCCCAATGTTGTTCCCAATTCTGTTTTCCAGGTGTTCTTTAATTTTGTCCCATACTAGTTGGAATGCATGCAGTTTTCGCAAATGTTCCAAATTTGGTCACAAATTCTATTGGCACGGAGATATAAGCTCATTGAAAATGAAACAGGTGAAAAAATCACCCTTCACTCTATTTTGGCAGATTGGATTAAAAAATGTTGCTTAGAGATAGTTTCATGAGTAGCATTGAAGAATAGTTATCAGGTTTTTATATGTTCTATATGTGTCTTTGGAGGGAAACTTGAAGATTTTTGTGGGTCTCAGAATTTGTTCTCCATGTGTTCCCAATGGTCTTCTCAATTTGTTCTATATGTGTTCATTAATCTTGTTTGATACTAGTTGAGATGCATGTGACTTTAGCAAATGTTGCAAAGTGGTCACAATTTTCTGTGTTGTCATGGTGACAAGTTTATTGAAAATGAGACAAGTGAAAAATATCAGCCTTCATTCCATTTGAGCACAATAGATTTTAAAAGAATAGGTATTAGAATTATCCATAAAGTCACCCAATTAGGGGGCAAGAACAGGCAGTTTCAGCATAATAGGCATCAAACACGTGGTTAAGAACCAAAATTTTACAAAACGAAATAACTGGGACCCAAAATAGTTTTTCCATCAATTTTGGTGGTAAACTTAGGGTGACTTTAGATATGAGGGTCCGAGGTCCAGGGACCTATGAATTCAAGCAATCTTATTGGTTGAAAGCTTAAAATTGGTCCCAAGGCCTTTAGACAAGGGTCCAAGACCCAAAAGTGGCAAATTGAGGCTAAACATAAATGGCACCTGTTTTGGAGGGAAAATCAATTGGTCTGGACCAAAAAAACAATGCTAAAAGGAGAGCTCCTGATTTGGAAAACCAAGAATCATGCTAAGGACCAAGGTGAAGTCCAACTCAAGTATTCAATTTGCTTCAATCCAGTCCAAATTGGTTCCTAGGAAATTGGACC
>Ga0209208_10003361_pt1 | contig 22934 bp, 16 predicted proteins | sample S1TSphfallax_3_FD_187694 | JGI IMG/M metagenome (GOLD analysis project Ga0209208, IMG submission 187694) | Host-associated microbial communities from peat moss isolated from Minnesota, USA - S1T2_Fd - Sphagnum fallax MG (SPAdes) (version 2) | ecosystem: Host-associated > Plants > Peat moss >...
ATCAGTTGCCGTATCCCAAACGCCGTCAGCAGCAGAAATACGGTTCCGGAAAGAAAGACCGCGCCCAGCGCCGTCTGCCAGGGAATGCCCATCTTCAGGCAGACCGTATAGGTGAAGTAGGCATTCAGACCCATGCCCGGCGCCAGCGCGATTGGGTAGCGCGCGATTACCCCCATCAAAATCGACCCGAACGCCGCGGAAAGGCACGTCGCGGCCGTTACCGCCGGCAGCGGCATTCCCGTCTGCTTCAAAATCCCAGGATTGACCGCGACGATATACGCCATGGTCAAGAACGTGGTCACCCCGGCCAGCACCTCCGTGCGCCAGTTGGTGCCCAGGCGAGAGAATTCAAAGTATTTTTCTAAAGAGGTGCGCGCCGGCAGATTTCTCATACGATATGCCAAGAAAAACACACCCGCGCCAAATCCCCAAGCATTTTTCGAGAGAGCGTCTTCCAGGGCGGTTTCTGCGCCGGGGGCGCGGGATATATTTGCGCGAAGCTCTCCAACGCGAGTAAGCTCTCTTCCAATCGAGAGTGCGGCGAGAATGCGGCAATCCGCGGCATCGTTCCGCGCAACAGCGGGTCGTCCAACGGCGCCGAAGTTGTAGCCGTCTTGCAACTCCATCCCCGTCCTACCCGGCTTCCAAGTCGATCCTTCCCCCGGAGTTCGCCGCATGAAGAGTTGCCGTAAACACGCCAATGCCCTGGCTGGTCTCATTCTGGCGTCAGGGACGCCGTTGCTTGCGGCGTCCGTCAATCTGGGCTCGGCCACCGTCGGCCAAAGCACGACAACCACCGTTACGCTGACCGTCGCCGCCGCGGGGACGCTCGACAAGATCGCCGTCCTGACCCAGGGCGCAACCGGTCTCGACTTCACCGCGGCCGCCGGTGGCACCTGCGAGGCCGGAATCGAGTACGCCGCTCATGCCGTCTGCACCGTCGTGGTTGCGTTTCGGCCGCGCTACAGCGGCGCGCGCTACGGTGTTGTGCAATTGACCGATTCCAGCCAGCGCGTGATGGGCACAACTTACCTCCAGGGCGCGGGCGCGGGACCGCAGCTTGTCTTTCCGCTCGGCTACGAGCCTCCCACCCCGTCGGTGGACTGCGGCTCAGGCGACGAGCCACTGTCGATCGCTCTCGACGGCCGCGGAACGGCATTTGTCAGCGCCTATGAGCACGTCTACGAATACGCGCCTTTCGCCGGCTCCGGCTCCCCCGCGCCCTCCGGCTGCTACAACGCGTCGGTTTTTCTCTCGAATATCGACGCCAACGGGCTGGCCATCGACGGCGGCGGAAATCTCTACATCTGCCGCGGAAACATTGAGAAGGAAACCCTGCTGCCGGACGGAACCTACGCATCCAGCATTGTCGGCAGCGGCATCTCCGCTTCGTTCGGGGTCGCCGTCGACGGCGGCGGGAATGTCTACGTCGCGGGTTTCGCCATCGCGGAAAATACTCCAACCGTCTTCAAGGAAACTCTCCAACCCGACGGCTCCTATGTGCAAAGCACCATCGGCAGCGGATGGTCCTACCCCTCCGGCGTCGCCGTGGACGCGCACGGAAATGTCTACGTCTCCGACTACGGCACCGGAAATGCCTACAAAGAAACTCCGTCCGCCAGCGGCCCCGGCGGCTATGTTCAGTCGCCTGTCGTCACCGGGTACAACTCTCTCGCCGGCATCGCGGTCGATAGCGCCGGAGATGTCTACCTAGTCGATGCCGACCCCAGTTTCATGCAAATCGAGGGCTCGGGCATCCACGAGGAAATCCCGCAGCCGGACGGAACTTACGTCGAGATCGTGCTCCCGATCGTCTACAACGGCTCGTCGCCGACCAGCATCGTGCTCGATGGCGCCTTCAACCAGTACCTGACGGACCAATACGACGATGGCGCCTATAAGCTCGACCTCGCCGCCCCGCCGTCCCTGCTCACCTTTGCGTCCGGCTTGAATGGCCTAAAAGCGATCTACGGCACCAATCTCGTCGGCATCGCCAATGCGGGCAACGAGCCGCTCTCCATGGAAGCGATCGACTACCCCGCCGACTTCACCGCCTTCACGCCCGAACAGTCCTACTTCTGCAAGGCAAACACCGTGCTCGCCCCCGGCACCGGCTGCGCCATCGCCATTCAATTCGCGCCCAAAACGCCCCTCGTCCCGCCCGCAACCTCCCGCGTGCTCAACGAAAACCTGCAATTCACCGCCAACCACCTCAACGCCAGGACCACCTATACCCTCGCGCTCACCGGAACCCAGATTCAGCCCACCGCAACCACTCCAGTCATCGCCATCCCCTCCGGCACGTACTCCAAGCCGCTATCGGTCGCAATTTCCGACGCGACCCCCGGCGCGACCGTCTACTACAACATCGGCACCACCATCCCCAACCAATCCGCAACCAAATACACGGGGCCAATTTCGGTCACCAAGACCGAAACCATCGTCGCCGTGGCCTACGCCGCAGGATTTACCCCAAGCAATCGCGCCGTCGCCAATTACGTCATCAACGCCGTCACCGCGCCGCCGGTGCTGTCGCTGGCTTCCGGCACCTACAAGTCCCTGCAAACGCTGAAAATCGCCGACGCCACCCCCGGCGCAATCGTCTACTACACCCTCAACGGCGCAACTCCAACCACCGCCTCGGCAAAGTACACCGGGCCAGTCACCCTGAAGTCTTCAGCGACGCTCCGCGCCATCGCCATTGCACCCGGCTACCAGCCGAGCGCAGCCGTCTCGGCCGCTTACCTCTTCGTGGCCGCGAACCCCGTCTTCTCCCCCGCCGGCGGAACCTACAGCAGCGCGCAGACGGTCAGCATCGCCTCCGCAACGCCTACGGCGCTGGTTTTCTACACCACCAACGGTGCCCTTCCCTCCGCCAGTTCAACCCGGTACACCGGCCCTTTCAAGGTCGCAACTTCCCAGCACATCAAGGCCATCGCCATTGAGACCGGCTTTACCCCAAGCACCGTGGTCGAGCAGGACTACGTCGTCAAGTGAATGCGAGCCCACCCAAGATTTCACGGAATACGCTTGCGTTTCCCCCAAGATCGCTCGTAGCATCCTATTGAAACCAGCTTGACCCCCAGCTTGAACCCAGCTTGAACCCAGTTTGAACCCCCAGCACCCGGAAGGTGATCGTGCGCTACTTAAAATTCCTGCCCGTCCTCGCTCTCAGCGTCCTTGCTGCAATATCCCAATCGCAGCGGCTCGCCGCTCAGGTCTCCGGCCCGGCCGCGCCAAACGCGGATGGGAGTGCCCTCGCCGTTCTGCCCAATCATCGTCCGGCCTGGGCCAGCCCCAGCAACGATGTGGGCGAAGTCCCCGCAGACCGGATGCTGAACGCAATGACGCTCGTCCTCGCCCGGTCTCCCGAACAGCAGGCCAGCTTCGAGAGCTTGCTCGCCCGCCAGCAGGACCCCGCATCTGCGGATTACCACCATTGGCTGACCTCAGCCGAAATCGCCAAGCGTTTCGGCCCATCCGAAGAGAATGTTGCCAGTCTCAAGGCATGGCTCGAGTCGCAAGGGCTTCAGGTCCAGTGGACCGCGCCCAGCCGAGGCTCCCTCGGCTTCCAAGGCACCGCCGCCAGCGCCAATCGCGCCTTCAACACCACGCTCCATGAGTACAACGTGAATGGAAAGCGCCTGCTTTCCCCATCCACCGATCCCACACTCCCCGCCGCCCTGGCCCCGCTCGTCAAAGCTGTCCGCGGCCTCTTCACCATCGAGGAGCGGCCCATGTCCAACGGGCACCCTGGATTGAGTCCAGCCCCCGGCGTCAGTTTTGGCGGATACAACTACGTCGGGCCCGCCGACTTTGCAACCATCTACAACATTCCCTCCGAATATACCGGCGCGGGCGCGACCATCGGCATCGTCGACGAGGCCCGGAGCGACTTCGCCGACTACACCAACTTCCGCGCCAAGACCGGCTCGACCTTCCCCAACCCCACCGAGATCATTCCCACCGCCTACGGCGGCATCGACCCCGGACCGGCCCAGACCGCGCCCTCCTCCAACGGATGGAGCGGCGATCAGGTCGAGTCGGAGATCGACGTCACCCGCGCCGGCAGCGTAGCGCCCGGTGCGAAACTGCTGCTCGTGGTCTCCTCCCAGGCCGGCGGCGGCATCGGATCCGCCACAGAGTACCTCGCCGAAACCGACCCCGCCCCCGCGCAGGTCATCAGCATCAGTTGGGGCGGATGCGAATCGAGCGCCGGCCCCAGCGGCGTGGCGTACTGGGACTCGCTCTTCCAGACCGCCTCCGCCAAAGGCATCACCGTCCTCACCATCTCCGGCGACTCCGGTGCTTCCGGATGCGACCCCTACAACGCGGCGCCGCCCGCCAATCCGCAGCCCAACAGCCCCAACTACATCGCCTCCTCCACCTACGCCACCTGCCTCGGCGGAACGGAGTTCAACGACACGGCCGACCCCTCGAAGTATTGGGGCACCAACGGCCCCGGCCTTTCCTCCGCCAAGTCTTACATCCCCGAGGGTGCGTGGAATGAGCCGATGAACGGCTCCCAGACGCAGGCTGCCTCCTCCGGCGGCGGCGTCAGCACCGTGATTGCCACGCCCAGTTGGCAGACCGGCACCGGAGTCCCGGCTGCCAGAGCCGGGCGCTACACGCCGGACATCTCCTTTTCCTCCTCCGGCCACGATGGCTACTTCGGCTGCTTTGCCGCCGCAGGATACGGCTGCGTCAGCGACGCCCAGGGCAACTACGGCTTCTTCTATTTCGATGGAACCTCGAACGCCGCCCCCGATATGGCCGGAGTCGTAGCCCTGCTGAACCAGAAAGACGGCCTCTTCCAGGGCAACCTCAATCCCCAGATCTACCACCTCGCCGCCACCGAACCGGCAGTCTTCCACGACGCTACCGTGACCACCAGCGGCGTCGCCAATTGCACCGCCGCAACCCCCAGCATCTGCAACAACAGCATTCCCAGCCCCACCTCTCTCACCGGCGGCCAGGCCGGCTACGTGCTCACCGCCGGCTACGACGAGGTCACCGGCCTCGGCTCGCTCAACATCGCCAACTTCCTCAGCGGCTTCTCTCCCGCGCAGGTAGCCACGCCGGTCTTCACCCCGGCGGCAGGCACCTACACCGGCACCCAATCCGTGACCCTCGCCGACACCACCCCGGATGCGACCATCTACTACACCACCAACGGCACCACCCCCACCACCGCCTCCACCAAATACACCGCCGCCATTGAAGTCGCCGCTTCTGAGACCATTGAGGCCCTCGCCGTCGCCTCCGGCCACACCAACAGCGCCGTCGCAAAAGCCGTCTACACCATCGAAAACCAAGCCGCCACGCCAACCTTCACCCCCGGGCCAGGCCTTTACACCTCGCAGCAGAAGGTCGCAATCGCCGACACGACGCCAGGCGCAGTCCTCTACTACACCGTCAACGGCACCACGCCCACCGCAGCCTCCGCCAAATACACCGCTCCCATCCTCGTCAGTCAAACCACGGCCATCGAAGCCCTCGCCATCGCGCCCGGCTACGGAAACAGCAAAGCCGCCTCACTGAATCTCACCATCGTCGGTTCGCCTTCCGCTCTCGCCGCCCCCGCCACAGCCATCGCCACGCCAGACGCCACGCTCAATGCCGTGGTGAACACCCTCGGCCTCGCCGGTTCGTACTACTTCCAGTACGGCACCAGCGGCGCGGCGCTCACCACGCTCACCGCAAAGGCAGCGCTCAGCGGCGCGGCCACGCCAGTCGCCGTCTCGGCTAAGCTCGCCACGCTCAAGACCAAGACCACCTACTACTTCCAGGTGGTTGTCGCCACCGCCGCAGGCACGGCTCTCGGCGAAATACTCAACTTCACCACCGATTAGAAGCAAGCCGCAAATACGACGGAAATAGGACGCCTCTCCCGGCCCGGCCGTTGACTCTCCGGCCAGGGTGGGATGGCCGCACAAGCGCCGTCAAGAGCATGTGGAATTGCCCGCAACCGAAAGCTCGGCAACAAGGTACGGCTTCAGCCGCGGAGGGACGATTGCCAAGCCGATTGCACCCCCTTAAGTTCCCTGCCACCAGTTTCGAGTGTCCTGAGCCGGAAATTCGTTGCGGTATTCGGAGGGGAACGCCAAGCGTAAATCCCTGAGAAGCGGGTGCTTCGCTTCGCTCAGGACGACAACATTTGTTATCGCAACTCCAGACTCAGGACAGAAGAAGAGCCCGATGCCGCCAGCGTTTGCATCGAATGAGCCTCCGGCGGCCGTCTCACGGTATCCCTTGGGGATTGCTTCGGCTCCGAAACCTGGGGCGTTGCCCAAGGACGATACAGTGCGGGCTCTTGGTCCCTGAGCGCCGCGGTCGAAGACGGCAAATCAACCGAGTGCCGGAGGTTATTTCGCCGCCGTCAGCGAAGCCACCGGGATCAGCATGTCTTCCTTGCGCATGACCAGGTTGGTGGCGTTGATGCTGGCCAACTCAAACCCGTGGCCATGGGTGATGGCGTCGGTGGGGCAAGCCTCGACGCAATAGCCGCAGAAAATACAGCGGTTGTAGTCGATGTTGTACGTCTTGGCGTAGCGTTCGCTCGAGGAGATACGAACTTCCTTGGTATTGTCGGCGGCCTCGATGAAGATGCAGTTCGAAGGGCAGGCGGCGGCGCAGAGGAAGCAGGCGACACATTTTTCCAAGCCGTTTTCATCGCGCTGGAGCTCGTGCGCGCCGCGGAAGCGCTGCTCGAACTTGGCGCCGCGCAGCGGGCCGGGGCCATCGGGGTAGTTTTCCACCTGGGTGGGCTCGACCATCTCCCGCAGGGTGATGCTCATGCCCTTCACAATGCCTGCAACGTTGCGCACGATCGACATACGGACAGTATACGACGGTTTGGGGCTGGCTTCTCACGCGCCGCCAAGCCCGTTTCCGTCCTGGAACTATTTTTTCGTTCCCGCGGGATAGGCCCGGCCGCGATTATTGGCCGGGGGCGTAGTCGCGGGCCGGCGGACTGGGCGGCTCTTGCCCTTGGCCGCAATCAGGTCTTGGCAAAGCTCGGAATCCTGGCCGCGCGCCAGTTCGGCCAGCGACGGATCGGTCTGGCCGGGGTCGGCTTTACAGAGGCGCAGTTCCATCGCCTCGGCGTGGAGACCGCTCAGCCCTTCGGTCTCTTCAAGAGCGGTGCCGGGATCGACGCTGTAGGCAAAGACGAAATCTTCGGGTGGCTTGGCTTTGCCGTAGTCGTTGTGAGTCCAGGTGGCGAGAATGTCGCGGCCGGGAGGCTCGGTGAGCAGGCCGTAGATCTGCGTCCTTGTAACGCCTTCGACCGTTCCGCCGCTCGAGAGCACGGCAGCCTGGTCGCCACGCATCCAGCGCGCGCGCCAGGCATGAGCGGAAAAGTTGTAGTAAAGCGTAGTGAAGAAAGTAGACGGGGCGTCGCAGCCGTAGCAATCGTCGTAGACCAGAGCCAGTTCCGGAGCCTGCTGGTACGGGCCGCCAAAGCTGGTCCAATTCAGGATGCGCTCGGAGGCGCCGTGCAGCAATGGCTGCACGTCTTTCTTTGCGAGCGAGACGCTCCAGACCGTGAATGTGTCGGACGGCGGAGCCGACTGGGGCGTGGCTCGCTCGGTGGTGAACACCAGTGCCGAATCCCACTGCACGCCGATTTCACGGATCGCCGTCCACTTCTCGGCCCTCAGGGATTGCGTGACCCAGGCGGCGGTGGCCGCGTCTTTACTGTTCGGCGCGTCGTGAAAGTCGATCCAATGGAATGCGCCGAGATCCTGCTGCGCGAACAGTGGCGCTGGGAAGACAAGAGCGGCGAGCGCGAGAAACCGTACCGATGCAATTCCGCGGGGAAATGGGCGCGGCGATGCTTCCGCAGATGGGCTTGTTTTCCGTTTCAGGCTTGCGGATTGCAAGGGCGGTCGAGGAAAAAGGGGCAACCGGAACAATCGCATATATCCAGTATGCCCCGAAGTTCCGATCGGGCGGCCTGGGAATATTGACCGGAATGGCACGTTCCGGCAAAATCCCGCAAATCGCCCGATCCGCGCGGTAGGCCACTCGGAATGAGCGGTAAGTTCAACTGGCCTGGCGACCCGCCTCATTCGCGCTCATGTTAGACTCTGCGTACCGAAGCAGCCTTGGAAAGGACGGAACTCCGGTGACGAAGCCGCCGCTTGCCCCGATCCTCGTGTTGGCGCTGTCGAACCTTCCCGCCTGCGCGCAGGTTCCAGCCACTACCATCGCCAGCACGCCAATCGCATCGCACGGAGTTCCGCTGGCCCTGGTGCAGGATCCGGCGCGTGGCGTCACCGTGGTTTCTCGCGTTCGCGGCTCGGTTCGCAAGCGCTATGTGCAGATATTTCTCGGCATTCACAACACCGGAACGGCCGTCTTGAACTTCAATCCCGCCGGCATGACCTTCATTGCCGGCGATTCCGGTTACTTCCTCCCCATGAATGCCGCCGACGTGCGGGATATGGCCAAAGAGGCGGCGCATCGCCAGATTCTCGGCGCCATCGGCCTCGCGCCGCAGCCCGCGTTTGGCGATTCGCCTGGCGACCCGGCGGAAAGCGCCGAGGGCACAAATCTGCAAGCCTACCGCCAGACCACCGACGACCTCTACGACGCCTCCGTCGAAGACGGCGCCGGCAATCCCAGCAACTTTCCTCGCACCAATCTGACCCGCGCCACGGTGTACCCCGGCGATAAGCTGGAGGGCTTCGTCTATTTCGATCTGGGCAAGAACGGTGCGGATTCCGGTTCCTACAAGGGATACAAACTCAAGATTCCGCTGAACGATCAGGTCTACGAGATGGATTTCACGGCGATCGCGAAGGCGGTCGTACTGGCTGCTCCAAGCCCTGCTGCTCCAAGCCCTGCTCCTGCAAGCCCAACTCCGCCAAGCCCCGCGCCAGTCCGCACTTCGGCGGCGGCGCCCGCCGCGCCCAAGCCGCAAGCGGTGGGCCTGCCGCCGGCGCCCATTGGGAACTCCGCCTTGCAGGTCGTCTCCGAACCGGATGAAGCCGACGTAACGCTGGATGGCAAATTTGTCGGCCAAACGCCGCTGCTGATCCCGCTCCCTTCAGGCGACCATACGCTCCGGCTGACAAAAAACGGCTTTGTCGCTTGGGAACAAAAGATACAGGCCACGGGAGTGCGCGTAGCCATCGACGCCGAGTTGAAAGCGCAAATGGTAATCCGCGTGAAATGACACGCCGCAAAGCGGCCCGCCGGCAAAAACCAGCGCCGAAATTCCCAAATTTACGATGGAAGCCCGCTATGGGCGACAGCTTGATTGCAATCTATGGTGCCGAAGAGAGGACTTGAACCTCCACACCCTTGCGAGTACATGGACCTGAACCATGCGCGTCTGCCAATTCCGCCACTTCGGCACGGGCCTTGCATCTGACTCAATTCGCCAGATTGGCAGCAAGTTTGAGTTTCGCAAATGCGGTGCCGGGTGTCAAGCGCGCGCAACCCAAGCCTGCGCCCGCCGCGCCGTTTGCCGGCTTCGACTGCTCTCCCTCCTCGATCGCCGCCTGCAACGGGTAGCGAAGCCGCAACCTGGCGCTCCGAAAGCGCGCAAAAACGTTTTTGGTGTACGCTTGTACCGAATCCAAACGCTCTGTTCGGGTGGCGTCTTGCCGGAGAATCCTGTGATTGACCGCGCTGCAAAATCGTCGTTGGTTCTTCTCCTAAGCTGCTTCTTCCTGGCTCTCTCCGTGTATTCTCAATCTCCCGCGCCAGCCCAGCAAGCCGATACTGCCGGTCTGCCTGTCTTCAAAGCCAACGCGCAGACGGTTGTGGTCAACGTGATCGTCACCGGCCGCGACGGCAAACCGGTGCATGGTCTGGCCAAGGATCAATTCGTCGTAGAGGAAGACAGCCGCAAACAGGCCATCGCCTCCTTCGAGGAGCACACCGGCGCGGCCGCCCAACCGGCCGGCTTCGCCAACGTGCCCAAGCTGCCGCCCGACTTCTTCACCAATGTGCCGCGCGTCCAGGAAAGCGATGCCGTCACAGTGCTCCTGCTCGACTCTCTCAATACTCCGGTGGTCGACCAAGCCAACGTACGCCGGGAGATGCGGCGCTATCTCCAGAACCCGGTGCCGAACCGCCGCATCGCCATCTTCACGCTGGGGTCGCATCTGCGGCTCATTCAGGGATTCACCGACGACCCGGCCGTGTTGGCGGCCACGCTGAAGACCCTCAAGAACGGCTCCGGCCCGCAGAATTCCGACCTGCTCGAAACTCGCGCCGACAGTACGCTCATGCAAACCGCCGTCAGCCAAATCGCCACCAGCGACCCCAACAACGGCCCGGCGGCGGCGGCAGCGGCCGCGGCGCTCTCGCAATTCTTCAGCGAACAAACCAGCTCCCAGACCAGCCTGCGCGTCTCCATGACCATCGACGCTTTGCAGCAACTGGCCCGCTATCTCTCCGGCATTCCTGGGCGCAAAAATGTCGCCTGGTTTTCCACCTCGTTCCCGCTCATGATCTTCCCCGACCCCAGCCAGAGCAACGAGTTTGCCGGCGTCAACAACTTCCAGGAGAAGGTGCGCAGGACTGACACCATGCTGGCCGCCGCGCAGGTGGCCATCTACCCCATCGCCGCCGAGGGCACGGCCACCGACTCGCTCTTCGACGTGGAGACCCACGCCCAGGCCTCCCTCAGCGGGCAGGCCGCGCAACAGCAAGAAATCTCCTCCCTCCAGGGCGATTCCCAGCAGCGCGTCGGCAACCACACCGCCATGGAGGCGATCGCCGCCGACACGGGCGGCAAAGCCACCTACAACTCCAACGGCTTGGCCGAGGCGCTCGCGGAGGTCGCCAACTCCGGCTCCGAGTACTACGCGCTGAGTTACACGCCTAGCAACTCGGCCGAAGACGGCCGCTATCGCAAGATCGAAGTCAAGCTCACCGAAGGCAAAGTCAAGCTAGCCTACCGGCGCGGCTACTACGCCGCCGACGCCAGGCTCGAAAAAGCCGAAGCGGCCCACCCCAACGTCGATCCTCTGGCCATCTCCATGCGACCCGGCTTTCCGGACTCGACCGAGGTTCCGCTGGTGGTGCGCGTGCGACGGACCGACTCCCCTACCGCCCCGGCAACCGTGACGGCAACGGGGCGGGCAGAGACTCCCGCTCCCGCATCGAACGCCGAAGCGGCGCCGAAGCTCTCCGGTCCGCTCACCCGATACTCCGTGGACGTGATCGTCGGCGCGAGCGGCCTGGAACTGAACGAAAGCCCGGACGGCTCCCGCCACGGCAAGCTCCGAGCCGCTCTTGTCGCCTACGACGAAACCGGCCATCCCCTCAACTGGATGGAGCGCGAAGTCCCGCTCGATATGGACGCGAAACGCTTCCATCTGATTCAAGGCACGGGCGTAAACTTTCGCTTCGAACTGGAGGTGCCGAAAGACGGAGCTTCGCTGCGTACCGGCGTCATCGACTCGCATTCCGGCCACACCGGAACGCTGGAAGTTCCGCTCAGCGCGGTTACGCCGCAAATCCAGAATGCGGCGCAATCCAAATAGGCGGTTTCCCCCTCCGCCCCGCCAGGGTCAATGCGCGATCAGGCTATAACATAGCGCCGCCAACACCAGCGCGGAGATGGCGACGTACAGGTAATCCCGCTCCGCCAGAAACGCGAACACCGAGAAAACGACCCGCGCCACCGGCGTCGCGATCAGCATCAGAATGCCCAATTGAACAATCGCCGGCGCGCTGCCATGGGTCGCGCCAGCCACGATTCCCGCGACCGTGTCGAGCCCATCCGGAACGCCGTGGAACTTGCCGTAGTTCGGCACCTCACGCCCATTGCGGACAAGATACAGCACGCCGCCGGCAAGAATCACCGCCGCCGAGGAGTAAACCCCGATCTGGAGCAGGATGCCAATTTTGGCGTCCAGTTTGGAGTCGTCGTTGGAGAATTTCTCTTCCGGAATCGTCACGTTAGAGCCTCCCCGTGACGCCGTTGAAGATCATCTCCACACCAAGCGCGGCAATGACCGCCGCGAAGACGATGCGAATCGCGCTCGCCCGCGCCACGACCAGCAATCTGGCCCCCACCAGCGAACCCACCAGCACCCCGAGCGTCACCGGCATATCCAGTGGCGGGTCGATGTACCCGCGGCTCAGGTAAATGCCCGCGCTGGCCGCGGCCGTGACGCCGATCATGAAGTTGCTGGTCGTCGTCGAAACCTTGAAGGGGATGCCCATCGCCTCATCCATCGCCAGCACCTTGACCGCCCCCGATCCGATTCCCAGCAAGCCCGAGAGCGTACCCGCGCCGAACATCAGCCCGAAGCCGAGCGGCACCCGCCGCACCCCGTAAGCCTGCATCCGGCCTTCGCTCGGATACGTTCCGTCCAGGCGAAGCAGAGTGGCCAACCGGTCCGGCGGCCGATCCGGCGCCGCCGAAGGCCGTTTGCGCGCGGAGGCCGCCGCCGAGAACAAAAGCACCACGCCAAAAACGATAGCAATCGCGTGGGTCGGCGTCGAAGTGGCCAGAAACGCCCCAAAAATGGCTCCAACCGTGGTCGCAATCTCCAGAAACATGCCCACGCGAATGTTCGAGTAACCCTCACGCACGTAAGCCGCCGCCGCGCCCGAGGAGGTCGCAATCACCGACACCAGCGATGCTCCGATGGCGTAGTGGATGTCCACTTTGAAGACCAGCGCCAGCAGCGGAACGACGACCACTCCGCCACCCAATCCGGTAAGCGCGCCTAGAAAACCCGCCAGCAGCGAGGCCAAACCGATCGTCAGCGACAACTCGACGGCATTCATAGGCGGGAGGGAGTTGTTACAGCAATGAAAGGGCGGCCAACGGACCTTCCGCGCCGCCCCCTTTCGATTTCAGAGGAAGAATCGCTTAGACCAGCGTAGCGTCCAGCGTGATCTCCGTGTTGTTGGCGAAGAGCTTCGAGATCGGGCAGCCGCCCTTGGCGCCGGCCGCGGCCGCGTCGAAGACTTCCTTGGTCGCGCCCGGAACCTCGGCGGTCGTGGTGAGGGCGATCTTCGTAATCGCAAATCCGCCTTCGACCTTGCCCAGCGTCACGGCCGCGTGCGTCTCGATCTTCGTCGGAGTCAGCCCCGATCCGCCCAACTGCGCGCCCAGCGCCATCGAGAAGCAGCTCGCATGGGCCGCCGCAATCAGCTCTTCCGGCGTGGTGCCGCTGTCGGCGCCTTCAAATCGGGTCTGAAACGAATAGTTTGCGTCCGACAGAACGCCGGTTGCGGTGCTGATCGTGCCTTTGCCTTCCTTGAGGGAACCGGTCCAAACTGCGCTTGCCTTGCTTGCCATGCAGATGCTCCTTGCCCGTTCTGGGCAGCCCTTCGAGGGCGTTGCTAGGAATTCTCTTGAATTTCGTCCGGCCGCCAGCCAGGAAACCGGCGTCGCCGTCCCATGCTTCGATGCGAAAATCAGTGGCCGCGAGTTCCAAAGCAAACTCGAACAATGCTGAAAACGCGGACCCACCCCTATGCTAATCTCTCCATCTTGGTTCCGACGTGTCCAGCCGCGCTCGATCCCGATTTTGCGAGTGAAAATTCGCCGCTTCACCGTACCTTCCAGGCCAACTCTCGCAAGAAACTGCCGGCCGCCGCGCCCATCCAGCGCTTCTCTTTGGTATTGTTGCTTGTGTTCTGGAAACGCAGTTCGGAGGCGGTTCTAACATGGCGGCAAGACTCATCGCGTTCCTACTGATGCTGGGCGTTACGCCCGGTGCTCGGGCCTGGCAAACGCCATCGGCGCCGAACGGTCCCACCATGGCCGAAACGACCGCGTGGATCGAAGCCCATCTCGTCGGCATCGCCCATGGAAGCCGGAAAAATGTCGTCACCATCAGGATGAAAAAAGGGAAATCTCAGAAGGAATCCGACCGGCAGACCACAAACAGCCATGAGTCCGTCGTCTCGGCCAAGTTCGACGGCTGCTCGCTCACCATCGGGCAGCTCTACAAAGGCGACGACTACTCCGTGCTGACCACCAGTGTCGTACCGCTCGACCGTTTGACCCTCGCCTCCTCGAAAATCGAAAAATACGAAGCGTCCAAGGTCGAAACGGCCGAGCAGACTACCACCACGGACATTTCTCCCGCCTCCGCAGTGGTCCTAACGCTCGAAGGCTCGACCAAAGTCATCTCTTACCGCCGGAAAAGCACCGGGAGCGTCGCGCCGGAGTGGAATACGATTCCATTCGAGGGATCGATTGCGACGCTGACCATCCACTCCGACGACGAAGAGATGCCGCCACGGCTGGCGAACGCCTTCAACCACGCCATCCTGCTGTGCCGCAAGGACGCCAAGCCCGAGCCCTTCTAAGCGTTTGCCGGCGTGGGCGCAAGTTCCGGCAGATTGGAACGCAACAGCACCTTCCGCGCCAAACCGGTCAGTGCCATCGCCTCCAGCTCGCAAACCCGCACCCAAGCGCGGTCGCCGGCCGGGATGGCCAACGCGTCCAGGTCTTCCTCAGCAACCGCCCGCACTCGCACCGTGTACTGTACCTGCATGATCGCGTGCTTCACCTTAAGCCTCACCCGCAAGTCCGGAACCTCGGCCTCGCGCAGCGCCGGCAGTTCCCACAAACCCGGCATCACGGTTTCATGCGCGCCCCGCCGCACCAGCAGCACCTCCGGCTCTCCCTGCCAACTCTCGCCGCCACGCATCACCAGCGCGTACGCGGCATCCTGGCTGCGCATCGAGGCGCGTTTCCGTGACGGATGTTCCCCGCGGGTCCGGCAATGGGCGTGAACCGGGCAGGTGAGGCACTGCGGATTCCGCGGCAGGCAGACCGTCGCGCCCAACTCCATCATCGCCTGATTGAAGTTCCCTGGCCGCGCCGGATCGAGCAGTTTCTGGGCCAACTGCTCCGTCTCGCGCATCAGCCTCGCCTGCCCGGCCGCCGCCTCCGAACCCCATCCCGCCAACCGCTGGACCACCCGCTCCACATTCCCATCGAGAACCGCAACGGGCTCACCGTAAGCGATGCTGGCGATCGCCGCCGACGTATACGCGCCAACCCCCGGCAGCTCCCGCAATCGGGCCGCGGTCGCCGGCATCGCGCCGCCCAAATCGCCGGAGACGTACCGCGCCGCGCGGTGCAACATCCGCGCCCGCCGGTAATAGCCCAATCCGCTCCATAGCGCCAGAACCTCCGCCTCCTCCGCTGCGCCCAGCGCCTGAACCGTGGGAAAACGGCGCAGAAACGCTTCGTACCGCTCCACCACCGCCGCAACCCGCGTCTGTTGCAGCATGATCTCAGAAATCCAAATAGCGTAGGGATTGCGCGTCCGCCGCCAAGGCAGGTCGCGGCGATTCCGCTCGTACCAGGCAAGCAATCCGGCTCGAAAATCAAGAATCGCCGCCCCGGAAAGGCCGCCTCGACCTGAGTTCCGCCCCTTCACCACTCCCAAATCCCAACCCTCTTCCCCACCGCATCCCGATTGTACAAGTTGGCTGAAGGATGGGATGTGGTCCAAGTTCCCAATTGAGAACGCAGGGATTGGTTTTCCTTTCGTAATGGGGAAGTAACTCGTGAGAAACGAGCTTTTTGAAGCATACTCGTTGATTTTCAAACAGGTAATGTTACGTTAGAGACTTACTCCTGCCGCATGGAGCAAATTTCGTCACTCTCCCATTCAGTGGGAGCATCCATTCTGTCCGCTGTCCTTATTGCGTCGAACTTCACCGAAATCAGGAGACCCGCCTTGAAAAACTCTATGCCTCATGTTGCGCTCCCCCTCTTCGTCGCCGCGCTCGGTTTCGCGCCGTACCCAACCGCGGCGCACGCCCAATCCCTCAGCCAGGACTTCGCCCCATTCGCCGCCACTTCCGGCTCCGTTCCAGAACCGGCCCCCCTCAACGCTCCGCCCGCGGCCTCATCCCGCGGAGGAGTCGCCCCTTCGGCATCCGTCAGCTTTCCCCCGTTCTCGAGGCTCGCGCTCAGCGGAGGCATCTCCCCGCTGGGCATCGGCGTTTCCGCCACCACCAACATCACCCGCCACTTCAACCTTCGCGGCACCGGCAACGTCTTCAACTACACCGTCCGCAACATCAGCACCGAGGGATTCAACGTCACCGCCGAATTGAACCTCGCCACCGCCGGCGCGTCGATCGATTATTACCCGTTCCACAACGGCTTCCGGCTCAGCCCCGGAGTGCAGTTCTACAACCAGAACCGCGCCAAAGTCCTCTTTTTGGCCCCTTCCGGAACCGCCTTCACCCTCAACAACACCACCTTCTTTTCCGCCTCCGGTGCCAACGCCGTCCAGGGCAGAGGCGCATTCGGCCTTGGCAACGGCTCGCCCGCCTTTACCGCGACCACAGGCTGGGGAAATACCATCCCGGCTTCCGGGCATCGCTGGACCTTCCCCCTCGAAGTCGGCGTCGCCTTCATCCAGGACCCCACCGTCTCCCTCACCCTCAGCGGCGAAGTCTGCAACGCGCAGGGTCTCCAGTGCCAGAATGTGGCCACCGACGCGACCGCCCAGGCCGATCTGGCCCAGCAGGTCAAGAAGTACCAAAGCGACGTCAACCCGCTGAAAACCTACCCCATCGTCTCCTTTGGCGTGGCCTACAACTTCCGCATTCGCGGGAACCCAACCGCTTACTGAAAAAAAGGCCGCCCTCACAAGAGAGCGGCCTTCCTGTGTTCGTTGCGCGAGGATTAGTCCCCGGCGACCGGCTCTTCCTGCCGCGCCGCAACCGGTTTCGCCGGCGCGATCGCATCCAGCCGGATCAGTCCTTCGATCGGCTTTTCGCCCAGCACATGCTCCCGATACATCTTGGCCATGCGCGCGTTTTTCCGCATCCTGCTTCACTTCTCGTCCCGCGCGCGAATCTTCTCCTCGCGCGAGTTCTTGGCGATGCCCAGATCGTCCAGCGTGTGGTTGGCCTCGGCATTCACATGGTCCATGTTCAGCTCCAGCTTGTGCCCCTGGTGCGCCATGCCCACCTTCTTGCCGCCGGCGAAGATCTCATGCCGCCCGTGCTCCTCGTACCACTTGGTCAAGGTCGCGGTCATGTGCATCTTCTCGATGATGTTCCGCCAACCCACGCCCGTGTTGTACGCGCAGAAGCTGATCTCGCCCTCCTGCGTCGCGTACGGGATAATGCACTGCTCCGTGCGCCGGAAGTCGTAGTTGAACAGATCCTGGAACCACATCCCAGCGATGAACAGGAAGTTCCAGCGATCCGCGCGCCGCTTCTTGATGTCGTCCAGCGTCCGGTCGCCCTTCACGCTGCCGTAGTTCCTGCCCGACGCGCCAAAGGTCTTGTCCATCTTCTGCATCATGTCGGTGATCTTGAAGTGGGTAGGCGACTTCATCGGATCGTAGTTCCGCAACAGCGCCAGCGCGATCCCAAACATCGACAGGAACTTACCCCGCGCCGCGTCGTTTACCTTGGCCACGTCGCGTGCCAGGCGATCCGCATTCAGGAAGGCCGTCACCGGAACCGCTTCCTTCGTCTCCTTATCGATCATCAGCGCCATGCCGATGCCGCAGTTCGGATGGCATCCGCAGGAAAGCTGGCCCCAGTCGTTGTTCGGCCCATGAACGTTGTCCGCCCAATCCGAAAACGTGCTCATGAAGCTGATCGGGAACCAATCGCGGATCGGCTCGCCCAACCCCGTCTGGTTCTTCACGTCGTGCGCCAGATGGCTCAGGGTATACCGCTGCGCCAGCCGCCGGTCATCCGAAATATCCTCGTCGCGCCCGGTAAACGAAACCGGCTGGAAGCTGAGGAAGCTGATCGTCTTCGGATTGTCCAGCGCAAACTCGACAATACGACCGACCTGCTCATTGTTGATGCCGTTGATGATCGTCGTCACCGGCACAATGTCCACGCCCGCCTCATGCAGATTGGCAATCGCCTGCAACTTCACATCGAACAGATTGCCCACCTTGCGGTGCGAGTTGGCCGCGTTCCCAATGCCGTCGAACTGCAAGTACACATAGCGCAAGCCAGCCTCAGCCGAAGCGCGGCACAGCTCTTTGCTCTTGGCAAACTCAATCCCGTTCGAAGCCGCCTGCACCGAGTTGTAGCCAACCTTGCGGGCGTAAGCCACAGCATCCAGGAAGTACGGCGACAGCGTCGGCTCGCCGCCCGAGAACTGCACGCTCATCTGCCGGCGCGGCTTGATGGTGATCGCGTTGTCCAGCATGGTCTTGATCTCGTCCCACGTCAGCTCATGCACAAAGCCAACCTGGTTCGCATCCATGAAGCAGGGATCGCACATCATGTTGCAGCGGTTCGTCAAATCGATCGTCAGCACCGAGCCGCGCCCGTGCGTCACGGTAGAAGTGCCGTGATTGTGCAGCTTCTCGTCGTTGTGCGCGCGAATATCGCGGCCAGGGAAGCTCTCTTCGAGATGCCGGAAAAAGGCCGTGTCGTGCGACATCAGATCTTCAAAATGGCCATGCTTGGGGCAATCCTTCACCATGTAGATGGAGCCGTCGCGCTCGATGATCTGCGCCTTGATCTCGCCGACCTTTTCGTTCAGCAAAACTTCATGCGGCAGCTTGCCGTCCAGAATCTGCTGACGAATCTCCGGAACGCACTTGGGACACAGCGAATCCGTCGAGCGCGGCCAGCCGAGAGGCGGCTTCTCCTTCTGCCAGCTCTTCAACAGAGGCTTGTCGCTCCACTTGGGAACGATAGAATCGTTCGGATTGATCCGATTGATGCGCTCGAATACGGCCCACGTGCCCCTGGCTGCGTAGACGACGGCTTTCTCGGCATACTTGAATGCTTTTGACATCGGCGCTCTTTTCTCCTCGGCAATGAAACTCGGTTAGCCCACAAAATCTAAACGTTGCCCTGAAAATCTGGCATTCCCCCACCCGGCGTGGCCCATCGGAGGAGTGTGACATACCACCATCATGCTACTGCGCCAACGCCCGCAACCCAATGAATCTACAGCGAATGGCGAAATCCACGGCTGAACGGCAAAATACCCCGCCGGAACGGAGGGGGCGGGGAGACCACTCTGTGAGGATCGGTCACCGCAAGCCCGTTCCATCCCAACCACGGCATCGTTGCGGCAAGACGGCAGCATAGAAATTCTGAGATTCTTAGACCCGCGCTAACCGCGCCGCAACGCGACAGCGGGATCGACCCTCACAGCCCGCAAGGCTGGCAAAAAGCTCGCTAACACCACGGCAAGGAACAACGCGGACCCCGCAGCGAAAAAGGCCGTCGCATCCAGCGGGCCAAGTTGCGCAACGGCAGTCCCAAAGATCCTGGCCCCAAAAAGGGATAGAGCGGCCCCGACCATCGCTCCGCCAGCCCCGATGGTCAGGCCCTCCCCCACGATTTGAGAGACGATCCGCCAGGAAGAAGCTCCCAGCGCCCGCCGGATTCCAATCTCCGCAACGCGCCCCGCAATGAGATAGCTCAGCAGGGAATACAGGCCAAATCCGCCGATTGCAAACGCCAGCGTCGAGGCTGCCGACACAGCCTTCGCCCGCAATCGGCCCGGTGCCAAGGCCGCTTCCATCAGACCGTTGCCGCTCTGCTCATCGAAGACGGCCAGGTTGGCGTCCACCTCCCCAATTCGCTTACGCAGCAGAGCCAGCCCGTCGCCCGCGCCAGCCATTGGCCCGCGATAGAGAACGGTCATATTCCGGTTTACCGGCTGCGACCGGTAAGGCTCGGAGTACGGGAGGTACACCTGTCCAACCGGCTCACCCTCCAAAGTCTCGGTCTTGGTGTCCCCGACCACGCCGACGATTCGCCGAGGGCCGTCCTCGCCTTCAAGTTGCAGATACCGGCCAACCGCGGACGCGCCGGGAGCAATTCGACCGCTCAAACTCGCATTCACAACCACCGTCATCTCTGCCGCACTCGACTTAACCCACCCCAAGACGGGAATCTGCAAAAGGCGAAAATAGTTCCCGCCATAGCTGCTGAAGCTCGCCATCACCGGCTGACCCGCTACATCCGCGTAAAGATACCGTCCGCCATTCCCGGAAAGAGGCATTCGGTCGACGACCGCAGCTTCCCCTGCGCCCCCTTCCGGTGCAAGCCGTGCCAGAATCTGCGCCTGGAACCTGAGAACATCCGCTTCCGACGGATACGACCCGGCCGGGAGCGACACGTCAGCCATCGCCGAGCCCTCCGTATTGAAACCGGGACTAACCGAAGAAAGGTGCGCCAATTGCCTCACCGCAACCGCCTGCGCCACAATCAGCACAAACGTCGCCGCGCATTGCGCCAGCGCCAGCAGCCTGCGAAGACGGCCCCGGGGCGCGGCGCTCGAAATCTGAGCATGATCCCGCAACGGTTCAAAGACCCGTTGCCGCAGCACAGAAACCAAACACGGCACGCCAACCAACACCTGGCTGCAAACGACAAAAAGCAGAGCCGCACCCGCAACTTGCGGGCGCAAAGCCGCGCCGCCCAGCAATGGCTCAATTCCTGAAAGCACATGCTGCACCCAGGTCAGGGCGTACCAGCTCGCCGCGAGACCCAGTAGGCCAGCGCCAGCACCCAGCAGCAGACACTCCACCGCGACGCCCGCAACGATCGCTCCGTATCCGCCCCCTAGCGCGACCCGAATCGCGATCTCCTTCCGGCGGCCTAGCATCCGCGCCAAAAGAACGCCCCCTGCGTTGCAGCAAGCCACCAACAAGAGCAGGCACGCGAGGACGAAGGCAGCGGTGAATGCGCCTCGCGAAGTACCAGAAATACGTTCAACGAGAGTTTGCACTCGGACCGGCAAACCTGAGCGCCAATTGCTATTCGGCTCATACGTCCGCCGCAGCCGCTCCTGGAGCGTCCTCGCCTGGGACTGCGCCTCGGCCGCCGTTGCCCCGTCCCGAAGACGCCCGATGAAGCCGCTCCGCCCGGAAATCCCCGAATTCCTGTCGTCTCCAAGCCCCGCGATCAGTTCTCTGCGCTGGTCGAGTATCCAGACTCCCGTTCCACCGGGAAACCGAAAATCACCTGGCATGATCCCCACGACCGTTGCAGGTAGGCCGTTCAACTCGACGGTGCTGCCGATCACTGCGGAACCCAAGAAGCTCGAACGCCAAAGCGCTTCGCTCAGGACAACCGCGCGCCCGTCCGCGGAAGTCGAGTCGCCGCGGAATCCCGCTCCCCGCGTCGGCGCGAGTTGAAAAACGCGGAAGAAATCCTGAGTCACCGAGGTCAGCAGAATGCGCCGTGGAGAGACGGAACCTGCGGCAGACAGATTGGCACCCCCGCTGGTATAAAGCGCGACGCACTCAAGCGCCGGGGCCTGCCCCCACCACCTCAGCCGGTCATGCTCCGGCGGATCGCCCGCCCCAATCAGCGAGACCACGCGCCCCACGCCGCGAATCGGGATCGGATGCAAAATCACCGCATCCAAAATCGCGTAAGTTACCGTCGCCGCGGCAATTCCCGCGCCGATCACCAAAACGACGCAAAACGGAGCCAACGGCGATCGCGCTATCCCGCGCCAAACAGAACGAATCTGGCCTGAAAAATTCATTCTGTCTGCCCGATCCGCTCCCAGGTTCCCTTGGCGCTGCAGCGTTCGACTGCGCCCGCCTTCGTAGGAGACGCTCGCTCCCAACCAAGAGAATACGACAATCCCTTCTCGTCCTTGCAAAGAACTGGAGTGCCAGGGGTACTCGCCGGAGTGGCGCTCGGCATTCCAGCGGGCTTAAATATCCAAAAATAAAGAGCCGCAGCCAGCATGATGAGAGGAGCCAACACAAAGATCAGTAAATTAACCCTCTTGGAATTCTGCATAACATCGACTCCTACAATCCGTGCCGCAACTCGGGCAGCTTGACACCAAAGTACGACTCAATAGCCTCGCGAACGGGTCCCTGATAAGCGCCGATCCAATTATGAACCACCGTACCATGCGCATCTAAGAGCACCGTCTGAGGCGTCCCCATAAAGCTCAACTGGTCGACTTCGGACGGCGATTCCGCCGAAAATGCCGGAAAAGGCAAAGGGCTCTCTCGCAAATAATCCTTAAGGCCGTCCGGATACCGAACTCGCTCCAATTCCTACCGCCAGGCCGCAATCCGGCCACCCCTCACTCGCGCCGTTACGTCCCACCGGAATCCTTGCTCGCCACCTGATTGATAATCCGCTGGATGACCACAATCTGCACATGGATGCGCCTGGCCACATCCGGCAGAAACTCCGTCACCGCATTGTCGATCGGCGCCGTAGCCAGGCCGATCGCATACCGCCGCGCCGTAGCGCCTCCATTGGTCTGCTGCCCCGGAACGTAGAGATTCCCAATCTCATCGTCGATCCCATAACCCAGCAGCGTAGCGTAGTTCAACATCCCCTTGCCGTTGTCCCCGCGTCCCCAAGCCACCGCATCCACGGTGTGCAAAGCACGCCGCAGATACGAAGCATGAGGCATGCGGTGGTAATGCGGGTCCTGATGCGCAATCGAGGGAATGAGAAAGGTGCCAAAGAACTCGCCGGTAATATCCTGCGTGAAGCTGACGCCCACATAGCGCCCATACCCCGGCATCCCCGGCCCATAAGCCGAATGCGAATCCGCCGCGACCGAAATCCCCGCCTCGCCCAGGATGGTGATCACGTTAAAGGGGTCGATCACATTCTTGGTCGCCAGCCAGCCTTTTTCGAGCGGCGTCAGCGGCTTCACCTGCGGGCCGTTTTCAAACCGCGTGTACCAATTCACGATAGGCGCAACGCAAGGCCCCGGTTTGATGCAGCCGTTCTTATTCGTCTGGCTGTTGTCCTCAGTCGGATGCGCGGGCGCCGGAGCATCCGGAAAATCGGGCTGCGGGCTGGCATCGGAGTTGGAAGCCGGCGATTGCGGCGCGGGACTCGGAGCCTGGGCGCAAACCGGCTTCACGGCGGCGGTCGTACCGAAAAGCAAAGCCGCCGCCAGCGCGGCCTTGGCCGTGGGCGCGACACACACAGTTCGATTTCGATTGAGGGGCACGAAAAGCCTCGTCCTTCGCCGCTTTCATTTCGACGAG
>Ga0209208_10003362_pt1 | contig 22934 bp, 20 predicted proteins | sample S1TSphfallax_3_FD_187694 | JGI IMG/M metagenome (GOLD analysis project Ga0209208, IMG submission 187694) | Host-associated microbial communities from peat moss isolated from Minnesota, USA - S1T2_Fd - Sphagnum fallax MG (SPAdes) (version 2) | ecosystem: Host-associated > Plants > Peat moss >...
CTGATGAATCAGATTGTTCTGTGTTGGACTTTTTTGATGCATTTTATCTCTTCTGGCTTTGTTATTCATGAGTTGCAGTTTGCTTGGTTTTGCTATCATCAATCCGAGAATGCAACACATACAAATGTTCTGGTTTGATCAAGTATGCCCAATCCTGTGGGGAACTTGCTAGCGTTGTAATGAATCCTGCTCGATTCTATTTCTTGGGAGTGCTGGTTGTTGCTGTTGGAGAAAGAGTCTATGGTTTGACTTCAACATTGAGGGCGCTTGCCAAGAGGGCAGTTCTTAGGATAATAAATATGGGGGTCAGTTTGTCATCAAATGCTGGTCTCTAATGGGAATTTGAATCCTGGAGGCAGCCTGTGGTAAGCTCATAAAGCTTTGATCCTTGAGCAAATGGATGGCAACATTGCAGAATACAATAGGCAGTGGAACAAGATGGTTTTGGGCATTCTCGGCTCCAGGAAATCATCTCACTTTCTGGAAGTAAGCAAGGAGGGATTAAGGTTTGATAGGATGGAAATTGATAAACCCTTCAAGAAATTGTAAGCTTTTCTGTCCTGTTGCTTGATATATGCTTGCCATATGTTTTCAGTTTAGCTTGCTTAGTTTGTTAGCTTTGTCATTACCAATTTGGATTCAATAGGATGCAAGCATGTCTGATCACTTTTTTTAATCTTCAAATGATTATGATGTGTTGTTATGATGATTCCCAGGGTTTTGGGTTAGGCATAAGGGGGAAGCATGCTTCAAATGTTGTGCTGGGTTCCAGATGTTCCATGATAGTATATGGAATATGCACTCTATAGCCCCCAGTTTGCTGAAGTTGTGGCATCTAGGGAAGAATTGAGAGGGTAACAAATGGTGCTATATCAACATAGCAGCTTGGTCTAAATCCTCACTGCACCTACTCCATTAAAGTAGTTGTGGAATTGTCTGCTGAACATTCAGACATTTGACTAATGCTGTTGAAATTGTCCAAATCTCATCAAAGATATAAGTTATGGCCCCACCCATGGGTTCTAACACTTGAAACCCATTTACAAAGCACTTTGCACCCTACTATTTGACAACAAAAATCCAATGCGTGTTCAAAATTGGATGATTTGATAAATGTTACATCACATCATTCAACAACACACCAGTAACCAGTCTGTTAATCAAATGAGGTGTTTGATAAGGGGGCATTTAAAGCCAAAACCAAATGAAAAAAGATGTTGCCATCAAGTTTCATTGTTCTGGTAGCAATTGTGCATCCACCAGCTCCAATGGTTGAAGCTTATGTTTGCAATTGTTGGTCATGCTTGTTTTGATTGTGATCCTTTTTGCTCTGGTTCATAAATACTTTTCATGTTCCCTTTGGCCTTCATTTCTAGATATTATGCATATTTTTTTTGTTTTAGTTCTTACTTCCTACTCATGTCTTTAAATCTTGGTTTTGAATTGTTCATGCATTATTTGTTCTTGGATTATACTTGTTACTCATATTTTTCATTTTGGTGTTAAATTGCTATTCTTACTCTTATCTTTGGTTTTTAGTAGTTGTACATTCTCCTTCTGTTGTTGGTTATTAGTTGTTATTCATGCTTGTGTCGATCTTACATATTTTTACTTAAAACTCTATTGCAATTTGATTATTCCTGTGTTGATTTCAAACTAAGAATCAATAAATTTAGCTTTTGCATGTTTTTCATTTGACCTTTGAGTTGCCCACTCTACAATATTGTAGGAATCAACATTTCCTTTGCTCCTGCTTTTCCTCTTGTTTTGTTTTATTAATTTCTTTTGTACATTTTTTCAATTGTTTTTTTTCGCTTAATTTTCAGATATTCATCCAAAGTGACCACATGTGATTGACTATAAGCAATTAATAGCTCCTTGCCCTTGGTTTTTTTTGGAATGTGATGAAGTAGAAACAAGTATTTCAGTGCTTCTTGAGTTTTGCTTGTTGCAATCCATTGTTTTTCCTCTTACTGAAAACTTGGGCTTTAGCTGAAATTGATCCTTACTTGCTCCAATTCCTCCTCCCCCTTTAAGTAGGGCTTTTGGACATGGCAACATAATATTGATGTTTTGATTGACCTTGATATTCAAAATTTTGTAATCTCATATGTTCTAATTATTTTCAAAAGTTTGCTATTGTGTAAATTGTTGGAAAGTATTTTGAAGTCCACAAGGTTGCAACTTTTAGAAACCTCCCTATTTTTGAACTTGGTGCCCCATAGCTTGGAATTAACTTGTGTATTCAATAATAAAACAATTTGTAATTTTGTTGATTACAAGTTTTTAATACTTTCTACATTGACTTTGACATTAGAATTTAGCTTTAGTTCCTTTATAACTTTGACCTTGGCCTTGACATCAAAATTGAGTTTTAGTTCCTCTTTAATTTTAAGGCAACCTTGATTAAGGTTTTTTGATGTTTTATATTTGTTTTCAAAACTACCAGAATTGGAATTAGAATCTTCAAAATACCTTGGTGTTCATCTATCAACTTCTATACGATAGACATGTTGTAAAACTTCAAATTATGAATTGGAAAAGGAGATATGATTGAGTTTCCCATTACACTTGTGAATGTTTGCCATCTTTTTTGAAGGGAATTAAGTGTTCCTTGTGTGTTCACCTAACAATCCTTTGAGACTTTTGGACCTTTTCATTGTTTCTTCAACCCTTCCAAAAGTAAAATAAATTCCTTTCGGCGTTCATTCCCCCATCATTCTTCACACATCATCCAATTTTAAATGACCATATGTAAATATATCATGAAACAACAAATGAACACAAGGGTAGCCAATTTTTTTCAAAACTACATAAACTTACACCCAAAATTGGACAAAAAAACCATTTTGGTTAACTTCATTTGAAATATCAAGTGATTGTTTTTTGAATCTAAGTACTCACTTTTCAACATTTGGATGCATGGTGTTTAATTATTTAGCCTTACCCTATACTAACTGGGTGTTTGGTAATAGGTTTGTGAATAATGTTGGGTGTTTCTACCCTACACTTCATGGCCATTTACAACTTCTAAGAAAAACAACATGAAGGGTTTTAATAGGTGTAGTCATAATAATATGTACCACAATTGGTGTAGACAATGCTTAAATATTGTGCCCTTGCATGTTTGAAAAATCATCACACACAAAATAATTTCAATTGTCAATTTTTTTTTGGGAGTAAGTTCCATTACTTATAAAGTTTTAATGATTAAGATTTCATGCAAATTGAAATTGTTTCAAGAATATTTTTGCATGTTAAAAAATCAAGAAACATAGCGTAGACAATTTGGTTTTTCAAATGTCCTCTTTTCACATCAAATTGCACCATTGGCTTTGAGATTTTGGGAGGATCATAATGTTGATAAGTTAAAAAACATTAGGAGTTGAAATTAGTCAAATTCAAATTTACATTCACACTTGGTACTTTGGGTTCGAACTTGTTTGTAATGTTGAAACTTAAGGATTTTGAATGTGTTTATTTTAAAAGAGTTATTTATTGTTTATGTTTTACAACATGGATGCAAATTTAACATGATACAAGTCAATCCACACGTGGCAAAAAATATCTATCAAGATATAGTTGTAACTAAAATCCATTCATAATAGAACAATGTCTCTTTTTGAACTTCAACATATAAATTGTTTTAACTACTGTCATCAAACACTTACCCGTTTCATTTCTAGAAGATGTATCTTTATCATGTCTTAATAGATTTGAGTACTATTTTGTGGCATTGGATGGAAGGCTACAACATCTTTTTGATCTCCAAAGGCAACATAGGATTGTTTATGGATTCATGTTTCTTTAACAAAATTAGTGTTTGGTGGTTGGCCAAGTGAAAATTCAACTTTTATCAAAGGATAGATGATAAAATATAGTCCTACTAATAACACTCAATATTGTTCCTTCTATCAATTAATTCATGGGTGCCCTTGTAGATTTATTTTCTTGTTTTTTTAAAGAGCCACATTGATAGGCATTGGGAACATAATGGGAAATACACAATTATAAAATGAATCTCTCCCACTATCCCCAACATGAAAAGAAAACAAAATAATCCCCTCCCATTGCATGTTAAACCTTTTGATTGGTTGCATGAAAATGTTATTTTCCAAAATTATTGGTCACCATATTAAACTTGGATTAATATCCCTTCCTAAGAATGTGGGTACCTATCGGGCTATATTGGTTAGGTGCTTATTATAATAAATATTAGTTAGTTGTAGCATGTGCCCCAAATTTTTATTTATTTTTTTATCGGGCCTTATTGATGGGCCCAACACAAAAAATTCCAAGACTTTGGATTTTCCCCCCAAAAAAACTTTTACTTTCAAAATTAAATTCTAAATCTAAGTTTTCCCCCTATTCCCCAGCTATATAGGTTACAAGATCACACTTTTCAACAACTGATATGGGATAAAAGTGAAATGCTATTGGGAACATTTTGAGAACTTGGGGAACAAGTTGCAAATATAGTGGGAACACATTATGAACAATGAAAATCCAAGACCCCCCACCTTCCCCAAAAGAAAAAAAAAATGGGATAAAAGTGAGGTGCTATTGGGAACATATTGGGAACTTGGAGATTCATTGGGAACATAATGGGAACACATTATGAAAAAAAAGAAAAAAAAGTCCAAGGCCCCTCACCTTCCCATTAAGAAACAATGGAATAAAACTAAGGTGCTATAGGAACACCTTGGGAACTTGAAAAACATATTGGAAATTCAATGGGATCATGTGGGAACACATTGTGAACAATAAATATCCAAGACCTCCAATCTTCCCCCATTCCCCCAAAAAAATTGATATGGGATAAAAATCACTTGGGAACTTGGGAAACGTGTTGAGAATTCATTGGGAACATAGTGGGAACACATTGTGAATAGCAAAAATATCAAAAATTCAAAATCTATTGCTTCTTAAATTCTTCAAAAAAATTGTGAACTTTTAGATGTATATTGCATCATCTCATTGGTTGAACACAAATTTCTATTTCTAATATACACTCAAACCCCTATAGCTAAGAATGACCCTTTTGGAAAGGACAAAAATTTAAATATTCAATCCTCCCTTTCTCCCCTCCCTAAATTTCCATCTTATAATCTTATATTTCACTCCATCCAAGTTTTAAAAGGACAAAACTTATCCATTGAGCCTACTTTTGATTCTCCAACCTTGTACTCACTCAAAAAGAATTCTCACAATTCACTACAAGCTGTGTCCTTCCAAATCATCACAAGATTTCCTTTTCATTGCAGGGAGGAATTTGGCACAAAGTGTGTCCAAATTTGAGGTGGAGATTATTGGGAATTAAAAAGTACGAAAACATTTTACACACACAATTCAAGTGACGAGGAATTGGATTCTATTGCAGCAAATGTTATTCTCAAGGTTTGGAGTCTAGACTCTAGAGGTTGACATTGAATTGAATGCAAATGAGATCCACCCCACATTGGCACCAACTTGAAAATCTCATTGAATGGGTGAAACCGCTAACTAAAACCCAATTCAAGTACTAGAGCTTTTTCCAAATGAGATGAAACAATGTGAGATGTTATTCCATAAATGTGACCATAAGTGAACCCAACATAAGTTTTACTACCCTCAAATCACAATTCAGCCATGGTCTTGCAATTAGGGATCATATTATTAGGGTGGACCTAGGCATCTGCTGGGCCAAGACATCTTCCTTAAGGCTCAAGGTGGTGGGTGCATGTGGATGTCGGCTCTTGATCACCTTCCTCATCTATTGAAACAAAATAGATTTAATATTGAATTGCAACAATTTTGCATAATCCAAATTCAACAGTTCATGTATTTGTTGTCTATTTAGTTGGAGTTCTGGTTTGTTGCAGTTCAAATTTGCACTGGACCAGTTTACTTGGTACAGCTTACAAGTAGTGTATGATGATGGGTAGAGCTGTCATGGTATGTTACTTACACTTGTGTATTGAATCTAAAAGCAACACAAATGTGTGTAACTATTCAAAGGAAAAGGTGCAATCACATACATAGAGAGCATCTTTTGTTGCTTGCATTACAAGGTTTATCAAGGCTTTATCATTGGGACTTCTGTACAACCATGCCAATGTCCAATCCATACTTTTTGTTAAACCTAGCTAGAAAGATGTGTGTGAGCAACTTTGAGATGGGTGGTAGATGTGTTTCTGTTGCTTGAATAAGTGAGAACAGTTCAACGACTCCCACTTTTGGGGCAATTTAGGTCTCACTGTGGTGTAACCTAATAAGTTTTGTATGGCCAAAAGTAGTGCTCATTTTTTAAAAACCTTGGCAACCAAGCTCAATACCAGGATTATTTAGGGGCTTGAATTTTTCATCGGGGTTGGTAGTTTGATAGCCCTAGGATTTTTTCCCCACCTAGGTTTGGAAAATGACAATATTTGGTTTTGAAAGAAACATTAGTTGAAGTTCAGCACATCAGAAGCAGCCACAACCAAGCTGAGAAAAGAGCTAGTAGGAGCAAGCTAATTTCTTAATTTGTTGATAGTTGTGAATTGAGTTGAAGTTTGGCACATTGAAAGCAGCCACAAGCCAGCTGAGAAAATGCTAGTAGGAGCAAAGCTAATTTCTCAATTTGTTAATAGTTGTGAACTGACTTTTGAATGTTTGGAATTGATTTTCAAGAATGTGAATTGATCTTTTGATATCTTGAATTGATTTGTTTAATATCATGAACTGAATTGTTTGATGTTGTGAATTGATTTTTTTCAACTTACAGGAACATTGTGTGTGCCTGGCTGGGTTCTGGATGGGTCCCAACCATGGATACAATGAGAGTCTCTGTGGACAGTTTGAGGTTTAGATATGTCCATAAGACATACTTTCTAAAACCTGAAACCTTTCATAAGGTATTTAATTTTATATTTAATTATAATCCAGGAAGTCTTAGGGTGTGGCATTACACTTACAATTACAGAAGGTTCTATCTCACTAGAATAAATTAGATTGACAATTTCTTGATCAATGGTTTCTCATTTAATGGGTTTAATTTTTATAAGATCCTCGGGCTCCATTTATCAATTAGTTGGGGTACGTATCTCAAAGTTCAATTGTTTTCACAATGAACTACTTTGATTGGTCTATCACTTGTTTTTCTGGAAAGTTTAAACACTTCTTGAATAGAAGTTTTCACTTTCAAGATAGAAGCAATCTCTTTCCTTTGGGTAGATATTAGAGAATAGATGCATGGTATGGTGTACACAATTTTAGGAAAAACTGGGATTACCTATAAATTGCACTTAGTTTGAAATTTAATAATAATCATATGTAGTAGATTAATATTTAAATGTAAAAAAATAAAATTAACTCATCTACATCTTTAATGGAAGAACATTTTACAACTTAAAAAAAATCACAGTCATCTTCATTATTACAACATAATGCATTAACAATTAAAAATAAATAAAAATTTGATATGAACTTCACAACTTGAAAAGAAATTGAGATTTCAATGATTTTTTTGTTTTCCATGATTGTCTTTTTATATTTGCAAAATTTCATGGATAAACTACCATTAAATACAGTCCTTTATAATTCTTTTTACAATTGTAGCATTATGACATGATTCTTGCGAAGTGAGAATGTATTCCAATTAATAATTAATTCATATTTACTTCGATTTCATCATACAATAATATATTGAGAAGTAAACCTTCATCAATTAAAAAATTTAGTTACAAAATATTACATCCACCATAATATATCAAAATTTTATAGGCATTAAAAATTGTTAAATTGTGACAATGTTTTGTCTACATTGTAACATGCATTCACCTTGGGAAGTCATTAATAGTTGAAATTCTAATTTACATTAGTGAGGTGAAATAGTATGCATTCGAGAAACCCATTGGGGGGGGGGGAGAGCAGTGGGAGAAAAGAATTTTCAAATAAAGATAATATATGATGAGGTTCAGACATCCAAAATTTCTAAAGCATTTGCTTTAAATCCCTTTTGTAACAAATTTTTAGTGTATAATGCAACACTTCAAAGGGGCCCAATTCACTCAACATTTCACTCATATTGTGATGAATTTCATGAAAATTCACTATAATGAATTCAAAATTAAAAACGTGAACAACAAGAAAACATTGAGTGAACTAAGACCAATGCTATTGACCAAGCAAAGTGCATGATATGTACACATGTACATTGTTCACATGTGGATTTTTAAATTTCATTTATTGACAATATACTTATCAAATTGGAGGATATAATATTAATAATAATATCAAAATATCAAAATAAATTAAAGTAAATTAAAAACAACAAGGTGTAAAATATAATAGTAAGAAATTCTTTCGATTTGAAATCCAATTTTTTTCAGTCAAAACATCACATAGATCATCACCTTGTAAACCTTATGAATAGGTACACATTCTTGAAATAATTTTTTTTGGATAGTGCCATCCCTTGAATGTGAACACTTGTTAGCCATTTCAATTGCATAATTTTTTCAATGTGTTATTGGTCACAAGTGGCCTGGTACAATTATGAAAGGTGACCACCACTTTAGGCATTGTGTCCCTACTACATAGACCTTCAAGACATGACCCCCAAAGCACCTTATGAAACATGATCATCCTTTCAGAAAATAAATGCATGATGACCACAATAGACACAAAGGAGTGAAACTAAGTTGCCAACTATTTGCGTGATTGAATGGCTCTCCACCTTTCGTGACCACAAGCCTCCCCTTGGCAGGTGGTCACTTTTTACCCACCATCAATCACCCAATCAATCCCCCAAGGTATGATATTCAAATTCCATGATCCTTATTCATGTATTTTGGCTAGCTTATTAAATAGGGGCAATATCTATTTCAATTTTGTGACTTCAAAATGAAATGAACTCCCCATCATTTCCAAGGTGGTCATGAATTGCAACCTTTTGAACTAGCCACTTGGACTCACTAATTTTTTAGTTTGGCTAGGACTTTTGGGCTATAGCAAAAAAAATAATGGAAAGGAAATCCCCACACACACTGGGCTATGAATTTGAATCTTCAACAGAAAAAAAATGTTAGTAGGGCCAATTGAGTACTACTAGACTTTGGGTGGAAACCAGTTATGATCCTGCACTTAGTAAAGGGAATCTGTTGGCCATGACATCACAACCACCTACACTCAAAAAGCAACAATCATCAGTAGCAGTTTGAAGGGGCTCCATGCAATGATAACTAAATAATAAGTTCCTGGCTCCTCCTGTAAGTACATAGCTGCAAATACCAACTCCCCACAAAATGAAGATCCTCACAAAAGGGAAGGAAACAAGAGGAGGATGAACATTGGACTAAGTTAGAGCATCTCCACACACATGGGGTATCCTCCTATTTGGGTCGAGCTATTAGTATTTATCACATCCAGTATACGATGTTAATTATTCTCCCATCCTCACCCATAAACATGAAAAATTGGACAACATGAAGTGACACACATTATTTAAACGTCACCACCACCTAGGCCAATCCTTATGGTTGAGTAATAAAAAAAATAGTCATTCCTGTTAGTGGCCCTCTTGGAAGGCAATATATAATACTATATGCCCGTATAGAGTTTCACACTATTTAATTTCCCAGTGTACTTCATCCAAAAGATTGTGCACCAAGTGTGTACAAGCCATTTTCACTGTTGTGGGTGGGGATGCTGTTATTTCAGAACATTATACCAATAGAAAACACAATAGACTACCAATCATAAGTAACAACCCCCCAATCCCTTGTTTTGATAGTGGTCATTTGTCCTTGGCTAATTCCCGCAGTTCAGGGAAGGAGCTTGAAGACAAATTGATTGATCTAAAAATGCGTCTTCTTGTCGGATGGTATGTACTCTCTCACTCATTGACTTGGGCCAACGCAACCAGTTTAGATTGGGCCTTTCTATTCTCTCATGAAATTTAGTTGAACCGGTTTCAAAAAAAGTGTTGCAAAACATTGGTGTACCTCACTAGATAACTTGTCGTGTTAAACTAATTAGTTGGTGAAAGTTGACTACTGTACACAATTGCATTTGTCACGGGGTCCACATTTGAGTGTATATTTTTTTTGGCTTTCCCTGAAGTTTAGGGGTTAGGTTTATCTGATTCAATCTACAAAAGTTGAGTTTGGCAACATTCTTTGAGGCTGGGGAGTTCCTAGCAATTAAGTGGTACATGAAAAGCATAATGCTGAGGAGTTTCCTAGGATTAAATGGTGTGTGAATAGCATAATGCCATAAATTTGGACTATGTTTGAATGAACAAGCTGTCATCTATGGATTTGTGAAAATACTTTCAAGAGCTTTCAGTTCATTCAGGTCTGGAGTGCACCTGGATGCTTAGTAGATCAGATTTAAACAGTTGAAAGATTTGCAGAAGTTGAGCTGCAAATCAGGGGAGAATGGGTATTCTAGTTCAGTGGAATGAGGGGAGAATGAGTGTTCAAGTTCCCTGAAATGAGGGGAATTCATAGATATTCAAGTTCATGCAGATTCACTCCTTCACTATTCAGTCAGAGCCTATTTTACCCTAAGGTCAGTTTTGTTATTAAATAATCTTTAAAATATAGTGAAATGAATATTCATGAAAATGGGAAGCTGAGGTGTTGAAAACCATCATAAAATCACAAGTTACAATCTGAATAATTTCACTCCTCATATGAAAATAACATAGAAGATCACAAAAAAGTAATGATTTTAAATTTATAAAACGAATCAATATTTGAAAAAAAAAAAATTTATTCAATTTGTCCGTATGGAAACTACCTCTGGGCTGTGATAGCACATCAATTCTAGAGCCATTGTGTGGAACAACATGATGTATCAGAGGATGATTGATGACTAGTTGTAGTGTGTAAACCTTGGTGTTGCATGGGTGTAAATTTGTGGTTTTGTTAATAACCATTGGTTCTAGGCTAGTTCTTTAAATATTTCATAATCAGAGAAGTGCTGGTTTCAACTTTTTGGAAAAATAATTCAGAATGTAAGAACCACCAGTTCTGGTTATTCGCAAAACCTCAAACAATTGACAGTTTTATGAAAGAACCAATAAAGAACCAGTGATTTTATCGCTAGTTATTTGGTTTTTAAGTTTGTTGTTAGTACCATGGTTATGTATCTGAACTGGTTCTTTCATTTTTCGAGAACTACAATTTTGAACCTTAATAACTACCTTGATCACCTTTGGGGGTTAGCTCTTTGCACCCAGTTCTGATAATTGCTCTGACATTAATGTAATGTTCTTGTGTTTTGGTAGTTTTAATTGGCTGAACATGATTAACAACATGAAATCTTTTTTCTGGGGGTCAATGTATTTGTTGAACAAAATAAAATAAATAGTAGTGCACATAAATTTTTAGTTTTGAATTATGTTTAATGCAAATAGAACCTGACCCAACCTTAAATTGGACTGGACTCCAAAATGTTTTGAGAAATCTTCAACACTGAAGGTTCTACAAAAAAACAAAACTGACAAGTGCTAACTGCCAAATATTTTGCACAGTCAACTCAACTGGGATTCAGGCCAAACTTTAAACTTAAAAAATCAGCTTCATCTTTGAAATGTTTATGAATTCAGAAATTTTTGAAACTTGTTCATGTGTGATTATTGAGATAAGTTCCATGTAGAATAATATTTGCAATTGGTTTATCAATTGTACAGTCAGGATTGTTTTCAGGAGTGAGGGCAAAAGGGCTGCCTGGGTTGGAGTGTTTTTTTGATTGTTATATTGACTTTCTTCCAATGTTCTCTCTCTGTCCCAAATCTGTGTTGACCAAATTTCAACCCCCTTGCCGTCTAATGGAAGCCAATGACAGCATGCATTGTAACAAGTACACTCCTCTGACACCTGGGCAGCCTAGGAATTCTTTGTTTCATACTGGGTTTTCTTTGGTTGTTGGAGATCATGAGTTCTAAAGGGTTCCATATCACTGAGCAACTCACAGTTGGAAGAAAATTTTCTAGACTTTCTTCTGAGAAATATATTTAATTTCCTTTTATATTGGATTGTACTGTAGGTCCACCTCCAGAAGATTTAAGAAGGTGTGTTTTTTGTCCTGTTTCTGAAAAGGGATGCTAATTGTGCATTAGTTCTACAAAATGTCCTGGAAATTCTAGGCCTCAATTCTCAACTACAGATGCAAGATCTGAAGCTATATTCTGATTAGTGATCAAATTTTGTTTTCTACATACTGTACCCACCGCTAAACTTCAGGAGTACTTGTCAAAATAATTATCTTAAATCCCCAAAATAGTGACCATCAGCCTCATTTTGAATATTCTCAAATTTTGACATTAGAGAGAAAATACACTTGTAAAGCAGACATTATATATTAAATAGTGTGCTTGTTTATTAGCAAGGAATTAATCATTCTTGCAACAAAGGTTAGGAGTTCAAAAATCCACAATTTCAGCAATAACACCTTTGAAATTCAATTTGGCCACCCCCTTCTGGAATCATTTAACACTAAACCCCTATTATATTGATGGGTGGGTATATTGAGCATAAAATGTATTCATGCACATGCAAATGATAAAGAGAATGGCTTTTTGTATCTAGATAGACACCTACCTGAGTTGTACTCATGTAACAAAAATCAATGTATTCATACATGTGCAAGTGATCAATGAATTGGGGGGTTTTGTTTTTGGTTAAAAAGTGAGAAGGTAATATGAAGAGTTGGAACTTGGAAAAAAATCCTTTTTTTAAGTGCATTGGTAGTTAGTGGTAGATTCCTTGTTTATAGCATGTAAATTACTGGGCCAGCATGATATCTAAGTTTGTATATATACATATCTTTTCCATGGTTTATTTGTTTAGTATTTTTGCAGTTTTTGTTAGTATAATCTTGATATCCCTTTTTGGTTCCAGCTATGATTATGAATACATGTGTCCATGGGCAAAGTGGATCCTCGTTCATTGCTTTATTATGGAGACTTGGGTTCAACCTTTCCCATCATGTTCATAGCCTTTCTTTCACAATCTCTGATCATCATCATCACCAGCTACTACTCATACCCAGTACAAAATCCCAGCCTGCCCAGGGCTGAACTATTAGTTATAGAGTACACGCTTTCTTGATCCTCAGTTGATGTTCCACAACTTCTCCTGGTAGCTCTAGAAGAAATTACTGGCAACATTTAAAACTCTCTTGTACAAACACTTGAGGAATCTGAGCTTGCAGATGCAGAGCTTAAGTAGAGCCCTGTAAATTCCCTGACTGTCTAGCTAGCTAGCTAGCTAGCTTGTGTGAGAAATTCTAGAGCACTACATGAGGACTTAGATCAGAGACTGATCCGTTCCAAGTTGATCCATGTCCTGGAAGAGAACTCCTGAACTCAGGCAAGTAAATTGTCTGATCTAGACTGCATAGATTCAACCCGTAGATATTGGATATTGCTTCCAATTGCCAGTTTATTTTACTGCAAGAAGTGGGAAGCTGAATTGGGGGCGTGCAGCTTCAGGGAATTCGATCAGCCCGCTTTTGTGAAGATGGGAAGTGGAAAAGGTGGTGTAGTGTTGCAGCTCCAGCTTCTAGTGCTTCTAATGCTAGTTGTAATTGCTGCTGCTGCTGATCAACGTCGCTATAACTCTGAGAGTACCGTGCATGAGAATTTGCAAGCTGGAACTGCTGGAGATCGTCATCTGGCAAGCCATGTAAGCATATATAAACCTGCTGCAATCTACTACTAGCTAGTCCTATAACTACTTGTTGTTGATTCTTTTTTGCCGTTCTCGACTTGGAGAGATTTGCTAGTTTGTTTTGCTCTGGCTAATGGGATCAATATTCCTTTTTGATTAGGTTTGCAATTCTGGACATGTTTTCTTCAAGCTGTAGAGCTGTTGGAACCCATCTGTGCTTGAAAAAAACTATGCTTGCTTGCTTGCTCATGAAGTGAGGTGCAGCTGATCATATGTGAATCACAAATTAGCGCTGATTCTAGACGAAGCTAGTTTGACGCGCAAGGTGCATGATGGTTACTACTGTGCAGGTGCTGAGAGCAGAGCTTGTTCACAGAGATCACCTGCCAGCTTCGTCTCCGTTGGGGGAGTCTAGTAGTGCGCCTAAGAGCATGGGCGAGAGATTAGTGCAAGCGGTGAAAAGGAGCAGCAAACGCAGAGATTCAATTCTCCGCTCCATTCAAGCCCGCGGTAGTCGATCAGCGGCTGCAGCAGCAAAGCCGGAGCAACAGCAGCTGGATGCAGCAGCGGAATTCAGCGTCCCAGTATCAGCAGGCAATGGAGAGTACCTGACGCAGATTGGACTGGGGACGCCTCCACAAACCTTCACTGCGATTGTGGACACAGGAAGTGATTTGTTATGGACTCAGTGCTTGCCTTGCTCTTCTTGTTATCCGCAAACTGGCAACGCCTTCAACCCCGCCCGTTCATCCACCTACCAAGCCCTCAATTGTGGCAACGGTTTGTGCCAGGTATGAGCCTTCTTCACCAACCCAACTGCAATTAGCTCCCTGAATATTCATTCCCCCTCCTCTTCCAAATACCAAATTCTCTCTCTTGAATCTGAGCTAGTACTATATGTGAACTAATTGCTCCAAACCACATGAAGCAGAGCTGCACTCCTTCAAATTTGTGTAAGTTTGTATTCAATTCCCAACATATATATTACATTAAAAGGACAATATGAGATTAGGTAATGGCACATATTGCAATTGTGTTATATCTGTCATTAACTAATGCCAAATTGTCCTTTTAATGCAATATATGCCACAATAAACATCGCATATTGTACCTTGTAATGAATGAATCCACAAAGTTTACCTCATGTACATATGTCATGAGTGGCTTTTTGTGTGTGTGTGTGAGAAAAACCGCATTCTCTTCTTGTAGTGTTGCAATTGTAAGCATCTTGTACAGTTTTGGGTGAGTGCCTAACCAGATTCAACTGAAGAGTAGCGTGCAGACTTTAGTATAACCACCTGCATGTACATGTATGTATATGTATGGAGCTGTGAATCAACCATTTAGCCAATTTAATGCTGCAATTTGATGCATCTCGAGGCTTTTGATTATCAGTTTCTGCAAGCCTGATAATTGAATCACTTGCATCCGGCCGTGCTTGTGATCTTAACCTATTGGTGTCCAGAGGTTAAGAAAAACAAAGATCATGCAATATGTACAAGTTTACAACCCATGAATCCAACCTTACATGACGAACAATTTAGACTCTGCTGAGTGTAATAATGCTCCTAGACTCCTATCGTATATTTCTAGTTGATCTTCGCCGACATAGGTTCTTCTGAATGGATGTAGGCTCCAATTATGAGTGTGGTGCTGGTGAATGCATATTTCCTTTCAATCATTAAGTTTCCATTCATTACATTGTGATGGCTGGCTGGTGGCCATGAATTTACTCAACTTTGAGCTCTAGTTCAATCCTTGAAGTTGAGAAACTAGTTTATTAATGGCCGGTCACTAGAGTACTCCAGCAAGTATGCCTTCTGATCTACTGCCTCTAGGACTCTTTAGCCTGACACCTCTTGGTCAAGAATTATGGCATGATGAACAACAACCACCTTCAAAGAACTTTTTTTTTTTTCTTTTGGGTTTGTTTGGGTGTTTAAAGAGCATCTAGTAGTATTATTATATACATGTGTAAAAAATAAGGTGAATTTTGTCGCCCACCAAAAAGGCTCAAGATTCAGCATCACCCAAGATCTAGGAAATTGTGGCCAGCTATATTAAGATGTATATTAAGCCAGGACTAGTTTGTGTGTGTGTGTGTGTGTGTGTGTCTCTCTCTCTCTCTCTCTCTCTAGACTCTACCACGTGGGTACTTTCACTTTCATGAGCCATGTGCACCAATTGTTGCAAAAGAAAGGAGTGTACTTATAACATGTTTTCTTAGATTCATGTGAATTTCCTTCTTTCTTTGCAACAAAAGTTGGTACCACGGTTTAGATCCCAAGAGGAAACCCAAAAAAAAAGAGGGGGTGAGAGCTACGAGGGGAAATTGGGCCCATCTTTGTGGATCAATATAGGGTTAGTCAGTTCCCAGCACCCACCCAGTTGTGGTTCAATTACCAAGGTGGAATCTTTGTATCAAGCCTATCCTGTACACACTACCCTTCTACACTAGACCTATGTATGTGAGTATGTACCCTATTTTAAGTAGGTAGGGAATGCAAGAGTTTTATTATGTAACGTACTTGGTGGCTACTAGGTAGGTAGATGCATCTATCTATGGTTGGTACATAACTAACCACTCTGGCCGTGTGGGTTAGTTATGGGATATAGAAATACAATGAAAAAGGGTTTTCCTGTCCACACACCATCGCTGGTGGGTGCTGCTGGGTCACCCTGGCACACCGTTTCCATTTTTGACCTTTTTTTTTTTTTTTTTTTCCAAACTGGCAAAAAGAACAGTTTTTAAAATTTTAGATCACCAAATTTAAGAATTTTTTGAAGATAATCTAATAAATCACCAGATTCTATACGAATTTCTAGTAGGTAGCCAGAAATAGAGTAAGATGCTCAATTTATCTTGCTTTCATGATTTTTATGGCCAAATTTGGCTAAATTCTCTGACGGAAAGTTTGGAAATTCCCTTGAGCCACTTTTGGAAAGTTTGTAAATTTGGTTTTAGTCATTATGGCAACAACAAATTTATCTGGATTTTTCTTTTTTTCTAGCCTCCACTCAGAACCCCAACTCTAGCTCCATCCCATTGTGAAAGAGGTAGAAATGTTGGGCCAATGTTCAGGTCTGAACGTTGTTCTAGACATTTGCATTTGTGGCCCATCTTTACTCTAGAAGAGCATTTGGCTACCCATCTGTGTTCAGTTACAGGTGAGTTCATCAATCTAAGGAAGAGGGTCTAATTGCACTTCTATCTACTAGCCTTCAACTCACCCATGAATGCAACGAGTTCCAAAGTGATTTAAGTCTTCATGAAGTTGGTAGTGTTAGATTACTTCTCCCTTTTGCTTTCCTTTACTCTTCTTGCCTTTGTAGGCATGCCTTAATTTCTTGTTATGTTCTCCACCTTTAGTCATATAGTTTTGTGTAGATTATAACACAATGCTTAAAACACAAAGGAATGTTAGAGCCTGAAATTCACATCTAGTTTTGGGGTACACAATGTCTGTTGGGGCCCAAATGGTTGTGAATTCTTCCAGAGCATTTTCATCCAAGTGTTTACAGAGAATCCCACTCAATTATTACTCATCTAACTTAGATTTATAATCATGCAAAATGGCCATTTTTTGGCCAATTCTGGTTCTTTGCCTGTTCTTTCATGAAAAGTGCCAGTTGTTTGAGGTTTTTAAAATAACCAGAATCTTTGATTCTGAATTATTTTTCAAAGAACCAGAACTGATGGTTCTTTGATTCTAAAATAGTTGGAGAGCCAGAATTGATGGTTCTTTAAAAATTAAAAACACTGGTTTATACTGCATCAAAATATGGTATAAGCAATGAGCTCTATTCAACTCCAAAGTCTTGACAAGCTTGCTTTTGAGGTGCAGGCTGCATGAAAGTTGATCTAATGAAACTGACTTTTGTGCACCAACTATGTTGGTTACTTGTGGTTTGTTCCAGGATATTCAAGTTGTGAGCTGTGGAGGTGGCTGCGAATACGAGTATGGTTATGGAGATGGATCAACAACAAATGGGAATTTTGCCACAGATACAGTGACTTTGGGTTCAGGCAGCATCCCTGACATAGGGTTTGGATGCGGTCACACCAACATGGGCAGTTTTTCACCTGCAGGTGGACTACTGGGATTGGGACAAGGTCCTCTTTCACTCATATCTCAGCTCGGTACTACAGTGAGCAAGAAATTCTCCTACTGCCTTGTGAACTATAACAGTCCAAACACCAGTCCACTGATCTTTGGAGATGGGGCCGTCACATCAGGAGGACTTGCATACACACCCCTTGTGCCTAATGCTGCCAACCCAACTTTTTACTACATAGGTCTGGACGGTATAAGTGTTGCAGGTACAGCTGTGGACTACCCGGATGGAAGCTTTGCCATTGATGCTGCTGGAACTGGTGGAATCATTGTGGACTCTGGAACTACTATTACTTATTTGGACACAGATGCATATAATGCAGTACTGACGGTAATGCCTTCTCTCATTCTCTTGATATTCCCGCTAAAACCATCAGTGAACTAGAGCACCAATGGCTTGTAGCTATGGAGAGTCGTAGTATAACAAAGATAGGTGGCATAAGGGTTTAGGGTAACCCTAAACCGTTACAGCAAATTTGGAAGCAACTCAGTCCAATGCAGCTGAGCTGATTTATGGATGTTTCAAATCATGTGTCAATACAGAGGCATCTTCATGTAATCTGCCCATAGTTGAATTCAGAGATACTCCACTATTTGTCCCAAAGGACAAGCATGTGGTCTAGTTCATGAACACATACAGTCTCAAGGCTATATAGAACTGACTCTAGCTGTTAATGCTCAAGTACTAACTGTCTTTCTATTTTGTTGTGGAATTGTGGACTATTGGACAGGCCATCCGTGCAGCTTTGACTTATCCACTTGTTTCTGGAGCACAATATGGCCTGGATTTATGTTTCAATACTGGAGGTGCAGTGAATGCTGCAACATTACCCAGCATAGTGCTGCACTTCACCAATGCAGATTTCACTTTGGCACCTGAGAATCTCTATATTTCTGCAAACGATGCTGGCAGTGTTCAATGCTTAGCCATGGCTGGTAGCTCTAGCCTCAGCATTTTAGGCAACATCCAGCAGCAAGATCACTTAATCCTTTTTGACGGTGAGGCTGGTCAAATTGGCTTCCAGTCTGTGACTTGCTGAGCCACACTAATCTTCATGAAATGCTCATCAGGTACCAACCCTGCTTTTGCCTGATGTGTGGCAAAATTCAAACCTTCAACCCACTTGATCACAGCAGAGGATCGATTAGTTTCACAATGGAAAATTTCTTTGGTGCACAAATGACTCCACCCATCACAACTGATTGTATGATCGTATACTTGATGTATACCTTTTGCAACCTGACCTGAAAATTCACCTTGGATGCCTCCAGTTCCAGGCCATTTGATCATGACCCATTGGAACCTACTCAACATGCATCCAGAAGAGCACCTGTGATAGTGCTATGTAACTCTTAGCAATTTAAGTCCTCTAGATCCTCCTTGATTCATCCGAGAACCCTAAACCCGAATAATTCTACTGGCTATCAATAAGGGTTGCAGATTATTCTCCAGGTGTAAAACACCAATTTAATAAAGATCAAGGCCTGTTATGAACCTTGTTAAGTACAACCCACTCAACCAAACTATTGTAGCTACTCATCAGCACTTTCAAGTTTCAACCCTGTTTGAGATATTGTGATTATAAATTGTGCAGTAAAGTTCTGAAATGTGTTAATTAGTTGTGTAGTGATCAATGTCAGCCTTTGTTTTTTTCAATTTTGTGATGTAGTCACAGTGGCAATCATCCTCAAGAGGAATGATCCAAATTTGGTTATAGCTCAGAGAGGACAGTGGGAAATCTTAAGAATCCTGCTATGCTTTAGCAACCTTCAAGAATCTATTGTCAAAATATGGTAGCTTCAGAAAAAAAATCACTCAAAATGTGGTGACTTTGGCACATTTTCACCCAAATCATCCTTCATACCCATTGCATTGAAATGACATGCAAAGACATTTTGGCAGCTCACAGCAAAGAAGCATGATTTCCCAAAACCTGAGCCTGGGCATGGTGCAAGACATATTCAGCATCTTAGAAGTGCATTTTGCATATGTGTCACCTAATGCACAAAATGCACAAATTTGAGGCCTTCTACCTCTGGCTCATTATCGAAAGTTTGTGAATATAATCTTATTCTTGGGTATGTTAGATATGCTAATGACTGGTAGGTATGGTTTGTTGGACAATTCTGATTTTGCACATGTCGTGGTCCATTACAATGCAAACTGTCAATCTTTCTTCACTTATAGAACTAATTGAATCTATTTTGTTCAAGATGATGTGTTATTAGCATTGGACAAATATAGTGACAATGGGTTTGAACTTGTTTATAAGAGGATAGGATTTGCTTTTTGAGGCTCTACATACCATGAAGTGTTTTTTTTAATTGAAATCATGTTTGACTTCAATTATTGTGGTTTTTTCTTGCAAGTCATGGTTTGTTCATTTCGTTGATTCCAATAATTTACATGTGAGAAACATTTTTTTAAGTTGCATGTCAAACAAAAAACAACTAATCAAGGTTGCGTATCACTCTTAAAAGGCAATTTCAAAATTTGCCTATAAGTGTGAAAAAGCAAGGGCCCCCGGGCCCCTGTCAAATTCCTAAACCTAGTAGTAGAGGCCTAAATAGTGCGTGGGAGTGTAGTTGCTCTAAAAAGCTAGATGGTGCAGGCTTTCCCCAAATGAGGGACCTCGTGCATGGTTTTGTGGGTATGGGATTTTTTTTTTTAAATTGAATTTCAAAACATAAATAAATAATATGTTTTAATTACATCTTAGTTAAGTGTGTTTGAGTTAATCTAATTTTCGTGAGAAAAGTGCACCAAAGTCTTCAGATTTCAAGGATTCCAAAGATTTTCCTACTAAAGTTATCTGTAAAGTCCTCACCAGTCTCATACTTTGTGTCACTCTGTCCCAGTTTCATCCCCAATTTTAAGTTATTCAGAAAGTCCCCATGTCCACATGTCTAGGGATGAAATCATGAAACTGGAGACCAATGCTGATAATAGTGGGTGAAATAAGATTTGAAACTTTTTTTTTTTCGGCAGTTGTTTTTTCTTGAAGGCACCCTTATTTTATTTTATTTTATTTTTGACAAGTTTTTCTTTTTTTATGGTACACTTGAGGCGCTTCTTTGAAACTTTTTTTTCTTACATTTTTTTTCGAGAAAGGACCACTTGAGGGATTTTTCAGGATTTGTTTTTGGGCATTTTCTATTTTTTTCATTACAAAGTTATTTTACGGTTTGCTTTGTGACTAGATAGAATGATTTTAAAGGGTTTTTCTGGATGGAACAATATAAGTGGGCTCTTTCATTCTTTATTTCTTTTTTATTTTCTCATTTTCATTTGTGGGAGTTCCTTTGATTTTGACTTGTTTCATTAACTTTGTTTTTCGTTGGTTTTTTTTTTAAAGGGGTTTTTTTTTCTTTCTTTTTTTTTGGGTTAGATTTTTTCATTTCTTCTTGTTTCTTTCTTTTCTAGTGTTTACCTTGTGATTTTTTCTTTTTCATTATTAGGGGTTTTCATTTTGTTCTTGCCTTTTTTTTAGCTTTATTTCAAGGTGTCTTTTAAAGTTTTTTTAGGGTTTTGTCCTTGTGTTCCATGGTTTCTCCTAATAATGATGTTTACTTGGACATGAGTGATTATGATAATTCTTCATCAAATAACAATTAAAAGATGTTCTAGAAGACACACAAACAACATCAAATTGTTTATGTGATTATAGTTGTGAACATTAACATGTTGGAGCTATTCAATGCAAATGAATCAAAATCAAATGTCAAGCAATCAACTGATCAAAATGTGGGTGTTTAAAACGCGTTGGTACAATGCGAACAACTCCAAGTTTGTTAGAGTTTGATGAACTAATGGCATTAGTGGTCCCCACCCTTCAAGCTCATGCATGTGAGATCCATTAGCAAGTTTCATCTTATGACAAAGCAATTGACTAAATTGACTCTATAATGATGACTATTCCACTTCATCATGTACATGAAACATGACAACATAATCATGTATGACACATTGCTATGGAATTGGACCAAGATTGTAGTTTATGGTGATGCAATTTTCATTACATTTTGCATTTATGAGGCCATAGGTTATTGGACTCATTGATGGGAGATTCATTGAAATTCGTAAATCTTTCAATAATCACATCCACAAGTTCCAAAATATAATTATTATAAATAACTTCTTACATAGATGCCACCTAGACTTCACATATAAATCATTAATGACCAAATTGAAAACCCAATTGATTTCAAATGGGACGGGGATTTCTAACTACAATTTAGCACTTCTTCAACCTTTGCTTTAAATTTTTCATCTATCAAAACTCTTAGATCTCTAGTTTTTTTGAAATTGTTAAACATCACTTGTTTCTTCTTTTCTATGTTAACCTCCATCTTTGCCTTCATTAGAGTTTTTTAATCAACATTGTTGACTACCATCTCCCATACCATGGTGGCTTGGGTTTCATCAATTGTTCAACAACACGTCTATAATTGTCCATGCCTTGCCATCTAACGTAAAGCCTAAACCTAAGAGCATGAAGTAGATGACTGTTCATCTACAAATTCACGTACCATAGGAGGAATAGATATGTAATATGCGTGAGATAGATATGCCATTAATCACATTTTGCCACCTTTTGAAAACATTCCAAATGGGATGTCCATCCATTCCCTTCAATTGTGTTAGGACCTTTTCACTTTGCAACATAGCTCTTTTGTTCCTTTCCTCATTAGATATCCTAGTCTTCAATTCTTTCAATGCATCTTGGAGTTGGTCTTTCAAAATATCATTTTAAAAAGGACTATTGGTATATGTCACCTTGTAATTTGCAAAGACCACCTTCCAAACACGGCTAGGTATTTAAGTTGTGTCAATTGTTTCCTATCTTTTGAATATTTTGAAAAATGCCAATGGTAACTCATGGCCATGGTGTTCAAAACTTATGATTCTACCAAAACCCACAAATGTTTTTCCTTCATTGTCACCTTTGCAAGTGGTTGAAAAAATGACACCTCATCCTTTACTTCCAAATCAAACTTCTATGCTTACGTCACCACATGGGACTCTTCATTTTCACTTACCATGCCTACACAAAAAAACATCACATAAAAAATTTCACAACATAAATGCATTTTCTCTTTTTACACACAAATTTGGAATTGACTTGTTTCAAGTTCAACTATTATAAGCACAAAAACTACCAAAACAATAAGAATGTTA
>Ga0209208_10003363_pt1 | contig 22933 bp, 17 predicted proteins | sample S1TSphfallax_3_FD_187694 | JGI IMG/M metagenome (GOLD analysis project Ga0209208, IMG submission 187694) | Host-associated microbial communities from peat moss isolated from Minnesota, USA - S1T2_Fd - Sphagnum fallax MG (SPAdes) (version 2) | ecosystem: Host-associated > Plants > Peat moss >...
ATGGTTTTCAATGTGGTGGTACAGGGAAGGGAATAAAGAGCAAGGTTGGAGGAGAGTTGGAGTTCTCTCCAAGCATTGTTCACATACTTGTGTGATCTCTGGTTTTTGAATGAGCAATTGAATGAGTAATCTTTCCTCTGATCTTATTGTTTTCAACACGAAAACGAGTTGAAAATGGAGAAGTTTGATTTGAATATTGTCCAATGGAACACATGGTGGCGGATGTGCTTACCAAGGCATTATCAAAAGAACGACATCATAAGTTGATAAACTTGTTCGGATTAGAAACTTCATAGAGTGGGAGTGTTAGAAATACTATTTGTTTCTAACTCCCAATGTTGATGAATGTGTTAAACATTCATCAAAAGGATGAATAGTATTCACATCCTTGTAGTAGTTAGGTAAGGGTTTAGAAGTGGAGACTACTTAGGGTTTGGCGGCGACTAGGGTTAGGGTTTGGTGGCGGCTAGGTTCGGGTTAAGTGGTGGCTATTTTAGGGTTAAGAGATAGTATATAATGGAGTGGTTTTGAGTTGTCTTTCATTCTCTCCTTTCATGGTTTTTGAGTGCACATAGAACCTTTGTTAGTTGTTGCGAGCCATAGTTTTGTGATTGTAGCATTTGAAGCATACAACCTTTGTAATCTTCTTGTAATACAATTGTTCCATTTCATGAACCTTGAAGCTTTCATTTCTTGCTTGTTTTCAAGTTGTTTCCAATATTGACTCACCGTGCTCACCGGGAATGCAAGATCCGGCCGTGTGCCCACCATGGCATACGTCAATGATCCCACCACCGCCTTGTATAGAATGCCTTGCATCTCCTCTTGAATGCCTTGAAACTCCTCCTCTATGAGCTTCAAGAGCTTGGAATTCACATCAAGCGGAGTTCCAATGGGCTTGCACTCCTCCATGTTAAAGCGCATGAGCACCTCCTCAATGTACTTGCTTTGGCTCATGGTTATGGTGCGGTTCGCACGGTCTCTCTCAAACTCCACGCCAAGGCAATAGTGCAACTCTCCAAGATCATTCATTTCAAATTCATCTTCAAGCCTTGATTTCAACCACTTCAAAATGCTCACATTGCTTGCTAAGATGATCAAATCATCCACATAGATGATCACTATCAACAAGTACTCACTCGTTTGCTTGACGTACAATGAATGGTCCGCTTGGCTCCTAAAAAAGTCTTCGTGGGTGAAAAACATGTCAATGCATTAGTACCATGCTCTTGGTGATTGTTTGAGCCCGTACAAAGGACTTCTTCAACTTACACACGAGGTGCTCCTTGCCATCTTGCACGAATCCTTGCGGTTGGTCCATGTAGATGTCCTCCTCCAATTCCCCATTCAAGAATGCGGTCTTCACGTCCATTTGGTGGATCTCCAAGTCCATGACAGCTCCAATTGCAAGCATGCATCTAATGGTGGTGAATTTGGCCATTGGGGCAAATGTCTCATTGAAGTCCACACCCTCAACTTGAGAGTACCCCTTGGCCACCAACCTTGCCTTGTGCCTCATGATATGGCCGGATGCATCCCTTTTTGTGCGAAACACCCACTTGCATCCCACACTCTTGCAATCCTTTGGAAGAGGGACCAACTCCCACGTGCCATTGGCCATGAGTGAGCCATACTCCTCTTGCATCTTGCTACATATGAACACATTTCCCCAAGGAGGGTGTTCATGGGTGATGACACCGTTTTGGAGGCCATTGGTAAGGGGAATATCAAAATCACAATGTAAGCGAGAGGCAAAATGTCACACGCAACCATCACCCAAGTTCTTCATGTTCCAAAAATGAAGAATAATTTCATTTCCGTGAGTAAACTCATCTCTGAAGGTTTGAAAGTGGAGTTTGACAAAGATGGTTGTAAGGTTAACGATGCTCAAGGAGTTGTTGTGGCGGAAGCACGAAGGGACAAGAACTTATACCTTCTTAATGTGAAGGTGAACAAGGACACGACGCATATTGCAAATTCTTTGGATGAAGGTGCAATGCTTTGGCATGAAAGGCTTGGCCATCTCAACATGGCAAGGCTTAAGGATTTGGATGCCATGGTGAATGGCATGAATTTGAAAGAAGTGCCATTGTACCATGTGTGTGAAGCTTATATTGAAGGTAAACATCAAAGGACATCTTTTCCTAAAGATGAAACGACAAGGGCTTCCAAACTTTTGGAACTTGTGCATAGCGATGTATGTGGACCGATGAAGACCACATCTCATGGTGGAGCACGATATTTTGTCACCTTCATCGATGATTTTTCGAAAAAAACTCATGTTTACCTTTTGAGAGCAAAAGGAGAAGTGTTTGACAAATTCAAGGAATACAAAGCCTTGGTGGAGAATCAAACCGGCATGAAGATCAAAACTTTTTTATTAGACAACGGAGGAGAATTTGTGTTCAAAAAGTTTGACAACTTTTTGCATGAATGTGGAATCCAACGACAAACAAGTGCACTTTACACACCACAACAAAATGGAGTTACGGAACAAACCAATAGGAGTGCGCTAGAAGCATGATTCGTGCACAAGGTCTTGACTTGGAGTTTTGGGCCGAAGCGGTAAACACAGTGGTTTACATCAAGAATCGATGCCCAACTAAAGCTCTTGAGTCAAAAACCCTGCAAGAAGCATGGACCAGTAAAAAGCCCGATGTATCTCATTTGAGAGTTTTTGGTTGCAAAACATTTGCTCACATTCTTGATGAAAAGAGAAGCAAATTAGAGTCCAAATCCATGCCTTGTGTGTTTTTAGGGTATTGTGAAAGGACCAAAACATATCGTTTGATGTGTGTAGAAACCATAAGGATCATCAAAAGTTGAGATGTTGTGTTCCTAGAAGGGACAAAAAAGGTAGAAGGTGTTCATCATAATAGACCCCTTCCAAAACAAGTAGAACATGTTGTTATAGATGAAGTCATGAATGATGATGAACTTGTCAAGGATGCCAATCCTATATCTTTGAACGAGGGACCAACAGAAGGCATGGAAGGTGATGAATCTACATCAAACTTTTTTTCGAAAGAAGAATTTGTTACACCACAAGATGAGGGTTTGAATGTACCACAACAAGATGGACGACGAGAAAGGCCCCAAAGACAACGTAAAGAGTGGCCTCGTGATTGGTGGGGTGGTCACCAAAGAGGTGGAACGGGCCACCATAGCCTTTTCGAAAAAACCTCAAATTGTGGAAGAAGCGTTGAATGGCGAAGATGCCAAAAAGTGGGAGATGGCCATGCAAGAGGAATATGACTCTCTTGTTGTCAACAACATTTGGTCTTTGGTGCCACTCCCCAAGGGTAGGAAGCCCATTTCTTGCAAATGGGTGTTCAAAATCAAACATGGGGTCCATGGTGAAGTGGAACGTTACAAGGCTAGACTTGTGACAAGAGGTTTCACCCTAACATTTGGAGTTGATTACAATGAAACTTTTGCACTTGTTGCAAAGTTTGTGTCAATTCGTTGTATCCTTGCATTAGCGGCCATCGAAGACATGGAGATTCATCAAATGGACGTCAAAACCGCATTTCTTAATGGTGACCTAGAAGAGGAGATCTACATGGAATGTGGAACATGGATACAATGTAAACACATGTATCACATCCTGCAAAACATAAGGTATTGTGGGCAGTTTGAAAAGTTCATTCATTATCCCATGTGGAGTTGGGATGAGGTTTAATAACTATTGGTACATGTTAAAACATTTGAGAGCCAATGATGCAAATCCAATATGTTAATGTTGGTGGAGAACTTCCAATGATGATGTAGGAAAATGTAATTTCATGGTGTAATGAATATCATTTTTGGAATATGTTATATTTTTATCATCCTTAGACATGTTAATCATTTTTGCTTTGGTGATTGTTTCTAAGGTGGTTTTTAATTTTTAAAAGACCCCCATATTTATGGGTACAATTTTGAACCACCACTTTAGCAAATAAATACCTTCGAAAAAAAGTAGTTTGGGTGTTTTGAAGTCAAACCCTTGTCCACGTGACAAAATATCTTCTGCATTAGCAAAGAATATTTTGCCAAATCACAAAAGGCACAACCATGTAGCAAGAGAATATTTTGGGAATATTTGATGACGTGGCATGGTATACTTTATAAAGATTATTAGTTGAGCTTGCTCACCTGCTCACTAGTCACTATTCAATGTTCACCTGCTAGCATCATTGAACATTCATACTTGGTTGACAACTTGGCAAGGTTTTAGAAAAAAGCTCAAGTGACAAGCCTCATAAATTAAGGTTAGGGATGTGGGTTTTAGAAATCTTACAAGTTATGTAATACTATGGCATGAATCATTAGGCAAATGAACCTTCATCATTGTCAAATGCTTTGGCAATTGATCATGTCATAATGCAATTGGTGACAACGTGTCAAAGTGCATAGAAATTGTAGAGATTGAATAGTCAATTGAGGTCATGGAGATGTTGAAAGCAAGAATGGAGATTAGTGAAAATGAAGGCTCCTTCTTGAGCAAGGTAAAAAATGCCCTAACCTTAAAGGAGCTATCTGATGCATCCATATCAAATATATGGGCCACTTGATGGTAGCATGTGCCGACTATTCCTGGGCTCTCTTGTGAATCGGACCTACTCATAAGGATATATTTGGTGAAATTTCTTAAATTTGAACCTTTTTCACAAGCTTACATTATCTGCTCTCAAAATCTAATGCCCATGACTTAGTGCCTCCACTCCCCAGTACCAAGTCATGAATGCCAACTCCTAAAACCGATGATTTGAAAACTTCATCATTTCCTTCATCTACTAACCTAGGGCATTCCATCCTTGCCAAAGTCCAGCCAAAACAACTTATTAGTCTTGATCACATCTGATCCCATTCCATCTTTTGCATCCTCTAAAACTATCAAGAAAGTACCAAGGCTTCTAACATTGGCTACCTTGTGAACTATTTCAGGCTCATTTAGCTGCACCAATTGAATACATGGACGTTGTCACTATATTCAAGATCCCTTGGACTGTTAAGGACATATTGTGGAAATCCTTTGTTGTTGTCTTTGGGTGTTTTCCTAAGTACTATGGACCTGTTTTGGCTATTCCTACTCACTCTGCTCTCACTTCAAACATATTGAAGACCTTCAGGAAATATTTCAGATTTAATTTAAAATGTTCTGTTTGGAGTTAGGGCCAATGTTGGTATGGTTTAGCAGCTTGTGCCTGGCATCAACATTTGTATGAACACTGGTATCAAGGACCCTACTAGAGTGATATGACCTGAGGCAATCCCAGCCTTGTACTAGGACCAGGCTGGTGTGATTTTTAGAAAAATACCAGGAGTAGGCTGGTATGTTCCAAAGTCAATATAAGACCAACAATGGTTTGTACCCGCTATGATGCACAAATCCAATTCTAAACATGTGACCTGGCAAACATCATCTTGAACTTTGCTAAACATCTGGGCAACCAATACAAAGGGCAACCAATAGAAATTTAGTCCCCCTCAGTCTGTCTTGGGGCAAACCATGTAGACTAGGCCTATCTCCTAACACCAATTCCCTTCCACACTGCATTCTTGATCCCAGGGAGGACAATAGTCAATGCTGTGAAGGAGGCAAGCATGAACATAGGTGGAAGAACAGAGAGGGTTGATTGGATGTAAATAACATAAATAGTTGCACAGGGAATCCACACTAGTGTCCAGGGCAAGTCTTGAAGTTGAGGACATCAAAACCATATCTACTGCTGTATTACAGAGTATAAATTGGCGCACCTCCTTTTATTAAAGCAAACCTTGTTGGAATAATGCCTGCAAGTTTCATATGAACTAGGCCTACTTCATCATTCCACCTCAGTCATACAGTTCTCTTGAGATCTTTGTTCTATTGTGACCTTTATCAAGAAATTAACATTAGAATGCACTGCATAGCTCAGTACATTCAAAAATTGGATCAAGCAAGAAAACCCTTTAATGTACTTATTCCATTCATTCAGACTTGAATATAAGTAAGCACTATTACTTTCGATCAGGAAAAATCAAGAGTGGTGAACTAAGACAGAATAAAACATGGAGCCAACCTAAGAGCTACAAGTGTCATAACACAGCAGCACAGAAGTAATTCACTTGCAAGGTAGTGATGCTAGGATATTACATCAAGGAGAGAGCAGTGTCCTTGAGCCCTGGAGCCTTGACTTAAAACAATAGGTGTTCACATTTGACACAGGGATGCAGCAACTGTTTGATCAATATAGCTCACTGGCATTGAACTTTGCAAATGCTTCCTTGAGAAGATCAAATACCTTCTCTGCAATGTACTTCTGCTGCACAGTTGCCCCCTTCTGCTGCACCTTGTCTGGGTGCACACACAGGATTGCTCTTTGATAAGCCTTTTTCACTGAAGGACCAGTGATGAGATCAGTCAATGACACAGGTTTCCAGTTACACTCAGGCCACAGCATCAGATGTAGCGAGGAGAGCAAGGCACGCAGGTTACCCTCCTTCCCCATGGACCATCGACGTATCTCTGCATCCAAGTTTCCAGCTGACCTGTGTCTCTCATCTTGCTCCATCTGAAGTGCCATATCACGTTGATGCTTCTCATCCAATACTTTTGCAGCACGTTCCTCTATGCGTTGATGCTTTTCAAGTCGAATCCTTCTCCTCTCAGCAGGCTCCCCTTGGAACTCATCCACAGTGGGTGCAGGTTGAGTGAAGATAGATGTCCAGTCATCAACTACCTTCTGTGCTCCTGAGGACTGTCTCTGCAGCGGAACACCCGACCCACTATTCACAGAGTTTCCTGATGAAGGCCTAAAAAGGCCAGATGCTGGCAGATTAACTGATGGACGTTGCCTTGGTTCACTAGTTGCTCGAAAGTTTGCAGACTCTTTGCGCAGTTGCTCTGCTGCCCCTCTCTCCCTCTCTCGCATGCTGTCTCTTTCCCTGTCTCTTTCACGCTCTCTCTCCCTTTCTTTCTCCTTCTCTCTCCTCTCTCTCTCCTCTTTTTCTCTCTCCTTTCTCTGTCTTTCCCTCTCCCTTTCCTTCTCCTTCTCCTTTCTCTCTCTTTGCTTCTCCCTTTCCTTCTCTGCCTCCTGTTTCTCTCTTTCCCTCTCCCTTTCCTTGACTTGCTCTTGCTCTCTGGCTGCAGCAGCTCTCTGAACAGCTGCTTTCTCAGCCCTCTCCCGAGCTTCATTAACCACCCTCTCAACTGCAGCTTTTGCAGCTCTTTCCCTTGCTTCTGCCACTACTCTCTCAGCAGCTTTCTTTGCTCTCTCTGCAACTCTCTCAGCTTCCCTCTCCCTTGCTTCTGCCATTACTCTCTCAGCAGCTTTCTTTGTTCTCTCTGCAAGTCTCTCCACCTCCCTCTCCCTTGCCTCCTCTTGCTTTGCCACTCTCTCTCCAATCTCTCTTTGAACCTCAACCTCTTGTGTGGCCTTTTCCAGTGCAGCCCTTTCTTGTTGATGATCTTTGTCTTTTGAAACACCTCTCTCAGCCTCAAATTCTGGCTCCCCAAAGAAGGCTGTATCTCTTGAATCATGTCTATCTCTTCCACCCTTCAACCACTCGTCCTCCCTTGCACGCCCTTTCTTCCTGTCACCCCTCCTCTCCTGCCTCAAAGGCTTCACCACCTCTCCTAGATCTTCAATGATAACATCTGGCATGACAACAGGAATTGACTGTTCCCTCTCAGTACAAGGATCTGGAGGGGCTCGAGTTGGAGGTGGAGAAGCAGATGGCTCTGTCACAAGCTTGACATCATCAATAGTCAACCATTTTTCTCCTGTCAAATTCTCAACATTTGTAGCTGACTGGTAGGTACTGGCATCAGCTGAGGGTGTTTGCACAGCAGCAACTGGCTCATCAAATATTGGTGAGGAGTCATTAGAGAATATCTCTGCGTTCTTTTCTTTTGAAGGTTGTTTGGGGTACACAGGGGACAGGACAGGGCTGTCCATGGGATCTGAAACGAAAGGGCTGTTGGAAAAGCTGACTTGACCAACTATGCCATCTTCATTAACCGAACCTTGTAAGGAGGTCCTGCCACCTGGTACAGTCTTGCTTGGACTGGAAGGCTCCTTTACCTTCACAGTAGCTACAGGAGTGGGCTTTGTAAACCCATCAAATCCATCATATGCTCCATCATCTGTATCAGATTTCACTCTGGAAGAACTCTTATGCCCTGAGCTCCCAGACCCAAGGTCAGAATAACTTGAAGGATCCAGTAGGTCAGGAAATGCAGATGCTTCAGATGGTGGCACTGTAAAGCCAGAGCTAGAATTAATTCCTGCAAACATGCCTGCTTCCACTGGAGATGAGAAAAGGTCATCAATTGAAGATGAGTTTGGAACCACTGTGCTCTCAGTAGAATTAGTTGCCTTCATTGGTTCTCCAACCCCAAACCCTGGGAGAAAATCATCATACACAGGCTCCAATTGAGAGGGGCTCATTGGAGGAGACTTAACTGTTGTTGATGACTTTTGGGCTTCTGGTTTCTTAAACCCTCCCAAGAGATCCCCATCAAGAGAGCTATGAGTAGGACCAGCTTGTGAACTTGACTTTGCTGTCTGAATAACCCTCAATAGATCATCTTCGAAGGAACCATGAAAAACTCCAGCCTGCAAACCAGACTTGGAGACTCCGAATGAGCCCAGAAGGTCATCTGTTCCTGAGTGTTTGTTCGATACTGGCAGTAAGTCTCTTTCAGATGGATCTCTTCCTAAGTAGCCATCATCAGATACAGCCCATGCTGCTGGCTGCATAGTTGTTGGTACAAATCCACCCAACAAATCATCATTGAATGAGCTCTGGCTTGTTCGAGTTCTTGATCTTGATGATGAGCCATTGAAGTCCCCCAATAGATCACCAAAACTAGTGCTTGAGTTAGACCCTGATGGTGGCTCACTGTACACGTCGTCATAGCTGCTTCTGGTACCACAAAATATGCAGTTATAGCTCAGAAATGTGTAACCCTCACTGGACAAACTGGGTTTGAGTATTCACATTAAAATATTACCTTATGGCATCCCAATATGAGATATCTTGCTTGCGTGGGAGGGAAAGCTAAATGCTAACTATGTCAACCCATCTATGAGGAGTTACACTAGGTGTGAAATCCTCCTACAACATCTCAAGAAAATATCTATGAGATTGCAGAGAAAAATCCTTAATAGCACCTTCAAGTAACACAATGACGAGTGTAGTCATAAATTTATGAGAGTTGCTCGCATAAGTGTCAGACCATCATATTCATTGTGAATAGCAGTAACAAGCTACATCACTCCCCACTGACTTTGTCAGCTCCTGATGGTGGGTAGAGTATACAATTACAAGGCCAAAATTTCAGGCAAACCATTACACAAACATCTGTGTCCTGAGTTTCTATTCACTTTGGAAGGAACATGAAGTCATGCAATCGGCTAGCACTCAAGAGGAAAAGCCAAAAAAAGGTCAATAGTATCCTTATGTAAGTTGCAGCAAGCTTGTGAGGATAAGTGTCATTCCAGTTCAGCTTGTCCATCTACAAGCAAGGCATAGGGAGACTATATCAATAGAAGTATAGTCATGCTTCTCAGTAGACACAGCACTGTTCTGAACAGTGTAGGCAACTAACTTTCTTATGCCACAGCTCAAAAAAATAGTAAATCTTTTTATAAAAAACTGATTATAGATCTAGAAAGGCTTTTCAATGAATCAGTAAGCCACAAAATCCTACCAGCTTCCAGAAAATTTGAACATGGCACCAGATGAGCCAATTACATTGATTCTTTTCACAACCTGGAAGAAGTTGCACCTCTTCTTCATGACATCAGCCAACCAGAACGATTTAGCTTACACATTGCATACTAACAGACTGAGAAGAGAAGAGAACAAATATGTTGAGTATTTAAAATTCTCCATACTAACAATTTATGTCAACCAAAGTAGAATTACAGAATGACCCATGAATAAGGTTACAGAGATCTCAGGTCTAATAACATGTCAACAAACAGGAGAAATAGGAGACCCCAATACTTTAAAACACAGAAAAACTGCAAGGCAGTTTGAAAGACAGCCACTGAAACATGCATGACCAGTGACCTTAAAAAACATGAATGGTAGTGACCAAATACCATGACATCCACATCTGGGAAAAGAGAAATGAAGAGCCTTCCAAATGCAATTTACAGGTTAGCATATACTAGGATTGCATGTTCACATGTGCATTGTGTAAGGTGTGGCCATCAACACATAGAGGCAACACTTTTGAGCTAACAGAGACCTAGCAACTACTGGGCCAGTGCCTTCTTCCTAAATGTCCCCTACATTGGCAGTGCTGCAAAAACAATTACTTCAACTGCCACTGGAACAGCCTAAACACATCGGCAGTTAATCAGTGCCTGCTTGGAATTGAAAGAGAAAAAATTGTTAAAGAGGCATCTTCTACTTGATCAGAGTCAACAATCTCACAAGATGTCCATTCAGGAAAATTTCTTCCTGGGGAAACACAATATTATTTTATATAATCTACTGCGTGATCAAATTAACATCTACATAATGGACATTTACTAGACTGACACACATCCAAGCACAAAAGTCAGGCTTGGCAAAGATTGGCATACTGAGTAGAGTCATTTGGATGAGCAGAGAAGACTTCCAACAGGGCGAAGTAACCTCTCCAAGAGCACTGAATGTCAACCATTGCAGCGTATAATGAGAATAATGATAACAACAGGAGACACAACTGTTTAGGATAGGTTGACTTCCTGTTTTGTTAGAAAGTTATTCCCATCATTAACAGAAACCCCCCCAACTGGAGCCGAACCTGCAAAAAGATCGTCCAGCATTGATCGGAGAAATCCAACCTACAACCTCTGCTGGCTTTTCACAAAGGTTGTCTAAGCAAGGCACCATACGAAAGCAGTGATCTCAGTTCGACACCTGGAGAGCTCGCAGTGCACTCTAAGACAGTGAAAAATTGACGTGCACTTGGTTGTCAAAAAAGAGGTCGAGAACTTACATGTTCGGACCCCGATGGTCTTTATCAGGTGAGCTCCCAAAGAAGAGGGAAGGGTCTGCACCGCGATTCACAGACTTAGAGACGCCATTAGTCCTCCTAAAAAACAGCTCATCCTCCTCCACTCCCGCAGCATGTGCTGCGACTGGGGCTCGACTGGAGCGATTAGATCCAGTACTACCGATCCCGCTCTTTCCTTTTCCGGATGAAGAGCCTGTTCGATTGCTCCCCGTTGCTGGGCTTGGGCCCGATGCAGACATCGGCGCTGCTTTGCCTTGCGGCTTTAATCCATAATCTCTCTGCAGTATGTTGGCGAAATCCTCCATTACAAGAAACTATTCTCAAATCCCGCGTCCTCCCTGAACTTTCCCCTTACAGATCTTATCCCCAAGGCGCAGGAATAACAACTGACTTATTCATGCAAGACTAGAGAACAAGAGCACGCTCATCCTGCAGGTCTTGACCCGACCAAGTGACAACACATCAAACTACAAACCCTCAAAAACTTCCGTTACCCCTTACGTCCTGGTCGCAATCAGGATGCAACAGCATTCCAGATCCGACTCCAGTTTCGCTGCTCCTGTGGTATTTCTCGACAGAATCGTCCCGTACCTGCTTAGAAACAGACCATCCGCAGCACAGCGGCCGCGTACCATTCTCCTAACCCTAACATCTGAATCACGTCATTTCAACCCACTCAACCAGATCTCCCTTTTCTTGACCGAGACTGATATAGTACAGTAGGAGGGTTAAAGAGTGGCGGTATGGAAAGACATGGCTAAGAGCTCCTAAGGCCGCCGTTCTCAAGGATTGGGATCTGGAATTCTGCGATGCAACACTGCGTGCCTCAGCTGCAACACAACAACAGCCAGCCAGCCAGCGATAATGGACCGGCAACGACGCACCCGTTTAATGAAAACACAAAACGGCCTGCTCACATGGGAACGCCGCAAGCAACAATCGGGAACCACGTTGACGATGAGGTGTGGGAACTTCCTTCGAGAGCTTCGAAAAACGTACGACAGTGGCTTGGGAACCCCTTTTACATTATTACCTCACCCCCCCCACGCGGCACCCAACCTTTTGTTACAAGAAACAAATTGCATAAATAAACAGGGTTTTGAAGCCAGGAGGTGCACTAGCTGGTCTGTGTTCCTAGACCCCATTTGCATCTTATTCTGTTTTTCGAAGTGTGACTCCGTATTCTTTCTGTATAGCTTTGATCTTTACGTTGGTTTGACATGATAAGGTGGCATGTCATCACCAAAACAGAATTGGGAAGCATTTGGACTTCAAGTTTTATAGACTATGATTGTTAAATGGCGTAGATTAATGCATGTAGTAAATGGGGTTCTTGTTGTGATTTATTGCAAATGTTCTAAGGTCTAAATGGGCATGATGTCTAATATGACTTGATGAGGTTGATAGTATTGTTGGATTCATAAACAATTGTTTATGGTGCCAAAGACTTAGTGCCAACCAAACATCAAAGCCCTACCCCCTTCAGCTTTTGAACCTCTTCCCATTTTTGATTCGAGCATGATCTTTCAAACTCGCATCCCATGTGGCCATTCCTCATCCATCAGGGTAGGGTTCAATGTGATGTCCCTTGTTCTTGTTGCAATGTTTTGTTTTCACATTGTGGGATGGCCCATCATTAGAAGCATTGTTAAACTTTTCAAGTTTTGCCTTCAAATAGTCCTATTGGTTTTTTGGTCACCTCTTTAGCCCCTTCCCCCATGACATCTTGGGCAACAATGTTACAAAGCAAGCACGTGAACGTGAGCATGAACCTATGAACATGAGCATGTGAGTAGGAATGGATATTTTTGGAATATTTTAATGACATGGATAGAATATTATTATAATATCCCTACACCATGTAGGAATGACGTGGAATTTTTTTCCACGTGTACATGGATGAAAATCACGAAATAGATGAAAAGTTTGGATGAATGTGGAGCATGAATGAACTTTTGGATGATAATTGGAAGTAGACACATTGTTTGGATAAAACTTATGGCTAGTTGAGTGTATGGATGAAAGTAATTCCAAAACAATTATGATGAATGGAAATTACTAGACTCACATAATTTTCATGTCCAACTTCATCCACAAATGTGAAATTCGATGGAGCTACATTACAATATAAATTTGTGAAACAATAACTTGTGTAAGTTAATCAAATCACTCAATAAGTCAAGGGTAGGAAATCCACATAATGATGCAATGGGAAATGTTTGAAAACTTAATGAATAATGCATTACACACATAATGTTGAAGAATATTTTCATTTTTGTAACAGAATAAATTCCAAAAGAACATAATAGTCCTATTTAACAACAATCTAATGATTATATAACCTAATTTACCTCTAGGACTTTGGCACAATGTAATAATTTATGAACCTCATTCCAGCTCCAGTATGATTCCCTAATCCTAAAATACATGGCATATTGCAAAATGTAATACAAATGCTTACATGGCACCCATGGCCCCCACTTGCCCAAGGACAAAACCATCATAGAAGCAAAATCCATACAATTACAAGTTAGGTAATCATTGATTGTTACTTCATATTACTTATGGTTTTTTAGTAGTCTTGAAAGGAGGTGGTAAATCCGTCCATATCTTGAAGGAAGAATGTTTGAAGGAGTTAATAATGTGGCTTCAAGAGTTCATCCCACCTCCCACTTGTTTTTTTGTAAAATGGATAGTTTGAAGGTGTTTGAATGATGAATCTTCTTCCCATTCCTTGATTTTGGCCAACATTTGGATCTAATGGTTTATAGACAAGGGCAAAAATAACATTGCCAAAGAGATTTCAAGGGGCACATTTGAGAGGTTGTTTCACAAGTGCAGATATGTCATCCCCAACCAAATTAATGAAGGGACATCTTGGTTTTTTCGAAAGCAAAAAACCATCCTCCTCCAATGCTAGCACCTCGATTTGAATGAGATTTGTCCCTTCTTACACATGCCATAAAGCAAGCAAGGTTGGCTTATCAAATGCATATTTTGTGCTTGACCTTCCCACACAACACATAAGGTCATCATGACAAAACCAAAACTTATGTAATTCAATTGATACAACTTTGGCTATATACCAATAACCAACATAACATGGAGTGGAATGCCATGATCTGTTTGTTTTGAAATGGTTTTGGTTTTGCAATAATGTTTAATGTTTATTTGCAATGATGAACAATGATTATTTGATTTCAAGGGACAATGTACAATTCACCAAATGTTATCCCCACAAAGGCATTCAACAACCTTCGCACCATTATGGGTTGGTGACAACAGTATTAGCGCCACTACCCTTTTCCCACATCAACAGCTGATGATTAGTTGATTAGAGTCATCACATCGGCCACTTTCAGACGAGAAAAGTTTACTTGATCATGTTGGTGTGAATTTACTTATGACCCAAGGGGAAGGTTTGCCTTGCATTTGGCTAATCCAAACATGTCTTCACCTTCCAAGTGTAGTATTTTAGTGGAAAGACTAGAGCTTAAGGTGTACTTGGCAACTAAAGTAGAATTATTGACTGGGTCCTTAGACTGATTGGCCTTACGCAAGCATAATTCATTTTTGTTCAGACTGGTCCCATATGCACCTCCTTGTAAAAAGGCATAATACAATGAAGACTACCAAAATGCTCGAGCAAAATCATTGAACATTGCAATAAAGAGGCAAGTACCCCTTTTGCTAGATTGTTGTAACCAAATGTTATGGATTGTTTCAAATAAGTTACAAGTCAGCATAACAACTTCTTCATCCAAAGAAATTTTTTACAAGCAAATAAAAGGAATAAGTTACAATCCAAGAAGGATAAATGGAAAATAAAACTTGAACACAATAGTATAATAAAACTTACATCCAACATGAAGCCTCCCCATTGTTGCACATGAAAGTACCAGAGTCGAAACCAATTATTGAGCTTATGAATGGTGCCTTTGCTTGCAGTTCTAAATGAGTACCACCAAGACCAAATGGTAGCATATCAAAAGTTAGCTTCCTCCAAGAACATGACTTTCTTATAATCATAACAAAGGGTTTTGTGTTGGTCATGAAACTTAGGAACGATTAACTGCTTGGTATGTTTGTTGAAAGATTGAGTCTAATGGAAAAAACACATATGCTCTTTGTCAACCATTTTCATCGTAGGATCTCCAATCCCATAAACAATGCAAACAACATTCCAATTTGCTTGTGCACCATCTACCCTGAACCCCTTGAAAGTGGGTGTACCTAATCCTTTCCTCTCAACAACTGTATTCAACTTCCTCCACATGATGCATTGAGCTTTTGTGTCTTCAAATTACATGTCACAAATCGTAATCGTCATGACCTTGCAATAGATCGGGTCGTAAACGTGACAGGCCATGGTCTTCCATCCTTGAACCCATTTTATGTGATCAAACATCATCCACACATTTTGAAGATCGTCACTTAGTTGCATTCACCAAATGAGATCAAATTTGAACGCAAATCCATCGACAGACATCTTGAACAAATAAACCTTCTACCCAACCTATTGACCAGGAAAAAAATTGTCATAAATATAGTCGTAACCAAATAGTGACTTCAATTTGAGGATATAATCAAGGGAGCATGGGTTATTGGGATTATGCTTCAATGAAGCAATCAAATTTTCATATGCCAAGAGAACACAAAGGAGCAAACTTTAACAACATTTGATTAAACTTTTCACCTTTGAAAAGGTCCACATGACCTTCTCCATCCTTGTTGAACAAGTGATAAATAAAAACTCTTATTCGTAGACAAAGTAATAGTCAAAGATATAGTAGTTGGCATTCAATAGACCTCATCTGCAACCATGTTCTTCATCTCCTAGAAGGATTATCTACACATCCCTTTTGTAATTGGATGTGAATGGGTGCCCAAATGGATCATGGTTCTTGAAAGGGTTGGAAATTTGTGAACAACATAATACATTTTATAGCTATAAGTTTGTAGACACATAGGCGAAGAGTTGCAAAACTTACACCTGATGGTATAGACTAGGGATTTCATGAGACACTACCCAACTATCGATAATTGGGAACAATTGCCACTCCAACTAACTTCATTATGTGTAAAGGAACATTGAAACATAAGACAATAATCATTCTGACAACACAAATTTCCAAGGCATTTTGTCATTCTAAAAGCCAATCCAAACACATTTTTGATGTTACTAATTTGTAATTTGCACTAAACATGGCCATTGTACTTTTTGTCCATACCTTTGCAATTGTTCAAAATGTCCCAACATATGACACACATGAGGAAGCTCAAATAAAATATCACCATTGAATTTTGTGGGAAGACAATTCACACGCTTAATTGTGATGGCACCATAGTCAAAGGACTTCAATTCAAAAGAAGCATGTGGGGTCAAAGACATTGCTTTTAGTGAATTGACAACATTGGTGAAAGGAGTTACTTGCGGCACATCCTTGAATGTAGAAACTACTATTCGACAGGCTGGGAATTCATGCAAAGAGGGAAAACCAAACTAGGAAGGGATGGGATGTCTTTGTTAGAATAATCACAAAGGTTGATAAACGAAGACTTCACCACTAGGACATAAAACTTTGAGCTGTGGGAAACTAGATTAGGTTTTTCTTTCATCATGATGCATTCACAATGATGTTTGCCATTAATGCATTTGTGCCCGATGTTAGAGCAATATCTTGAAAATTGTTGAATGCATGCTCGTCAATGATTTGATACTTGCCATTGGTGACCATCCAAAACATCCCTTCAGAGTTGACATCAGGAATTTGATAAATAGAACTTAACACAATGTTGTTTTCGACGTAAGGAACATCCTTAGAAACATGTGAAGATCCCTACCAAAATGTAAACATTGCACATAAGATATTTTCGATCACTTAGATAATTCCAAAATAAGAAACCAAGATGGAAAAATTTGGTTTTCCCATAATATGGAAAATATTCATCATGATCAAAAGAGAAAGCATACACCAAGATAAATATCACTTCAATATCACTAAAAGAAAATAAAAAATGCCACTGCATCAAGAATTCAAATTGAGAAATAGATGAGGAATTGAAGCTAAATAATTCACTACAAGACATAGAAGGACAAAAACATATTATTAATAAAATGTAGTGACAAAACACAATAGCGCAATAAAGGTTATCCCACATCACATGGAAGAATGGATTATAAATAATTCAATTGGAAAACGAATATAATTTTCCTTGCATAAAATTTCATTGATATTGTTGACAATGTAACAACAAAAATAGTACTGGCAGCAAATAAAAAACTAAACATTACCCTGCATAGTGCATTAAAAAATATTGATAACAATTCCAACATTGGACACGGTACGACATTGAAAAGGCACATAAATGTTCAAGGGAAACAATGAACCTATTAATAATAATGGAATGAAAGTATTGGAAGGTGATGTTCATTGAAAGAAGGACTTAATTCTAGAAAGGTAAAACGAATATGTCGTAATGTTGTTTTAATAAATCCCAAAAATAACAACAGATTACGTCAACACATTTTAATCCATCTTGGGATACTCCAAATGATTGATTCCCAAATGCAGATATGTGGTGAGAAGAATGATTGGAATAGTAATAGGAATGATTTGGAGAAAAAAAAACTATGACGTCTTTGCCTATAAAAGCTCAATAAAGTGGGGCCAAATAAAAAACCAAAGAAATGCCAATGGGCATATTGTTTGGACTGTGATTCTCTTAATGTTTTTAATGCCACACAATTTATTTTCTAGCTCACTAGTTTGTAATAAATGTTGAATTATGTTATTTGTATTCTAGCCTTGTAATCAAAGCCTTCTATTGTTGCCTTCTATGTGCATTTTTTTTGTTCCCTCCCATCACCTTGGAGTTTTTTTTGCATTGGGACCATTTCAATGCTCTCACCAATGGGATTGCACGATTCAAATCAAAGGTGTGCCTAGGACAATGTTCTACTATGGCCATCATTTGGTTGTGTTAACAAGCATAGGATACATGAACACCCCTGTTAGGCCAAAAAAATTGAATGTTAATGGCCAATTTTCCCACAAATTAAATAAATATGTTCAAAGTGATAGAATGTAAAAAGAGAAATGAAACTTATGAAAAATCATATGAAATAATGTCCAATGACATATTTAATTCTCCCACCATGTTCATGTTGCACCCCCCTTTGCATTAGTTAAAACATAGCCTAGCCCTTAGGCATGCTAAAAAGGTTATGCATGTTGCTAAGGTTTTCACCCCTCTTGCCTCGACTTCAATGTCATAAAAATTTATTTACAAATTGCAAAACTTACATCCTTTGAATTCAAATTCCCCTTGTTCAAAATCCTTTATGGATTTTCAACTAGACAAAGATGTGAAATTATCCTTTGATTTTTTTAAGTTAGTTTTTTTGTGCATGCCCATTTGGCAACAAGTGATTCATTGAATGTGGTTTTGAAACATTTTGGGGATTCTTGTGACCCCAAGGATTTAGCAAATGGCTTCATTCAACTCCATCAATTGAATCCCCATGTGGCTTTCAATCACACCCCATGGTCCACAATTTGCATTTTGGTGTTGTTAGGATTTTGGCTTTGGCCAAGCCTTTAAGTAGCCCATCCAATTAATTGTTGTGGGTGAAGCACTCAATTGGCTAGTGAATCGGGCTTTTAAGTTTATAATTTTGTGATGCATTTTATTTTCATCTATCGTCACATTAGTTTGGCGTGACAATTAAGGGTGGTTGCAAGGTGCATATGTTATTCGAGTTGCTTTAGATGGATGTAATGCATGTTTTCAACCTCTTACATAATGCCATCTTCTAAAAGTTTTGAATACTAAAAGGTTAGTTTCTTTCAACTTTTCCTTTTTGTTTGTTCATTTTATGCCCTTCAATTGTATTGTTCTTTAGTCATCACTCACCTTCAACAAATTTGTCTTTCATCTTTTTATTTGTGGACACACATGAAGGTGATTCACTTACTAAACATATTTTTGCACTTGTTCATTTTTGTGATTTGTGTTATTCCTTGAACATTTTTCCCTCATCTCTTCCCTTCCTTGGTCAACAACACCCATATCCTCAACCCTACCCATTTACACCAAAATGTGTCTTCCATGACTTTAAAAATAATTACAAATGGAGTCATATGTTTAGTTTACAACTACTTGCGACTACATGACTATGGAGTCGAATGAAACCCATTGCTTTGACCATCTAGTCACAAACCATGGTCATAATCATAACTAAAAATTATAGTCATAAATTTGTAAAGTTGAAAATGACCATTGTCCACCATGACTATTGTCTTAAATTATGTTTGTCAACAATGACTATAGTAATTATGGATAGACTGGATTTGATCTTGGCTATTGGATTCATATAAAATTGATGTAATATATATTTTTATGAAGCGACGCATGGTAATGTCAAAATCAATGAAGATTTGCCACATGTTAATAATTACATAATTACAATATGCCAAATGACGCTACATTTATAAAGCTTAAAAATAATTATGGTCAAATATGAATTTCCATTCTTTATCAAAATGACGTGTGGAAATTTATATGGCAAATCAAGATTGGACACATGTTTATATTTAAAAGGTGTGGACTTTTAACACATGTTATTTTTAAATGGCTTGTAGTCTCATCAAAAGTCATTTTTTGAGGGTAGGGTTAGGTTCCAAATGTGGGGTTAAGGTTTCAAATTTAAGGTTGTAAACTTAAGGTTACAAACTATAAAGTTTCAATTAAAGTTATAACCCTAAACCCTAAATGGAATTAGGCTTACATATTTAGGGTTAGGATTTAAGGTTTTAGGTTTCCAATTTAGGGTTAAGATTCAAGATTGTGGGCTTATAGTTTAAGGTCCAAATTGTACATCTATTTTCAATTATGATAAATTCACAACATTTAACTTTAAACAAACCTTGCAAAATGGTAGACTTGAATCATAATGTTGGATTCACTAAATACATGTACCCAATCCAAAGGCAACTCACACATAATTTGTTTGCCCAACTATCATAAGATTCTCATGCTTTTCCACTATGTTTGAGCAACTCACACAAATCTTTGTCATGTACACATGCATCTTAAAATTCAATATATCCAACCAGTAAATTTTGCATTTCAAATACCACATGAACTATAGCTATTTTTGTCGTGCACTATGAAGACCAAATTGAAATAACAACCCCTAATACTATTTCAACTTGTGTTTCTTTAGTATTTGTCACTTGATGGACAAAAGATGAAATGACATTTGGCATGTAAACCTCTTTAACTTGAATAGCCACATAATCAATTGGTATGGTATTTTCCCCAACTTTGTTCCCACTTAACACACATATCATTGCTATTCCAACCTTTTCCTTTGATATGGGGTCCTTAAGCATAACTTCAAGACCAATGTGAATATACACATGCCATAAACTTAAGGTTAGAAATGGGTACAATGTTTATATTCACATTTTTCCACATCAAATTTAGTACATTGATTACCAGTTTCCAATTACATGTAATTTAAAAATACACATTCTTCACTGCAATCTTGAAATTGTTATAAACACAACTTTCAATCCACATATGATAACTACCTATCATGCATTGCAATTGACCTTAATTGCATGAGAAATTCAAAACATATCCAACAAATACATAATAAGCAAAAATGAAATGAGTTACTTAAGTTGGTTTTGGCTTGGAGCTTTTTGTTGCAACATTTGGTCATTTATTTTTGGTTATTAGACTGTCTTTTGCTCTTGTATGCATATTCTAATAAAAGTCAATAAGATGTAATAATGAAGACACATATACATGGAATGTTATTCAATATAATTTTATGAATGGTCTTACCTTTTGTGGTTAACAAGCTTGTCCTAACAATGATTACATACTTGCACTATCCACAAGCCCAAGGGGTTTTGAATGATTTTTTGGAACACATTGTGCACCACCACTTCCTCCCACATGTTGTACATTAGTAATCTCTCCCATCATCCTAACATGTGGATGTGGTATGATTTTTTTATTTATAGAAATTCACTCCTTACCAATTTCCCATCCCCACCATCATCCTGCAACACTCCAGTTGGTGTTGTTGACCTTGTTGTACCTCACTATTATGGATTGACTCCAATGAAACCAAGTTGCCATCCACAAACATAATGACCTTGAGTTTTTTTGCCATAGCCTTGTGCATGGCAATCAATTTGTTCATGCAAGATTGTAATTGGCTGATTGAAGCCATGGTTTCATCTAGCTTTTGATCGACTTCATCTTGGTTTTGATCCATTGCCCCTTTCCAATTTAGCATCCCTTCCACCTTACTAAAAAGATAGCAATCCATCAACAACCTTTTGTTATTGTCCTACATTCAACAAGATAATTTGTCCAAAAGTTAGTATTGCTTCATAATACAAATGTTAATTTTAGTTAGGTCAATCACACATCTTCCACCCAAGTTTGAACCTATGTATGTGCTAAAATTGTGTTAATATTTAATGCAATTGAAATATGATAGTACATGGACAACAATCTTTCTTGGGGGAAATGTTAAGGAATATTGACCTTCCACCAAGGAACATTGCCTCTACGGTATTCTTTTCATTCCTTTCTAATTTTACTTTATGCATGTACCTTTTCAATTAAACTACTATGTTTAGAAGGTGAAAGTAATGATTTGATGAACTATTACATGGTTTTGGCATGGAGATCCCTTGCATTTACTTAGTACCTTTAACTATTGTTTCCAAGGTCTCTAAGAGGAAGAATGGGAAATTTATGGAGGGGGATTCTTAAACTCTAACCTTGTTTTTTATTCTTTCATAAAACACTCATAAAAATTTCCTCTTCCATCATTGAATATCCTTCCTAGAAAAGAGGCCACATTTTATTATTACTCCCTAATGGTAGATTCACACCCAAATCACAAAAGGCGAAAACTTGAATAATAAATTAACATCCCATTCACACCTAAATGGTAAATGGCCAAAAATTGAACAATTAACGAACATCCCATCCACAAAAAAAGGGTACAAATTATGACTTGGCAAATGATGTGGCATTCAAATTTTAAAATATATAAATATTTTGGGATATCTTGGCTTTAGTCTCCAATTTTTGAGGAGGAGTTTCTATGAGATTTCCAAAGCTTTTGGGTGGTGGTGAGGTCACCTCAATCATCTTTATTTGAGGTCCCAATTGAGGTCTTTAGACTTGGTTGTGGGTTTAATTATGCTCCCACTAGGGTTTAATGTCTTTTGCACATTATTGGTTTACATTTGGTGATATTTACCAACCTACTATGTTTTAAGTAAGTTTCAAATTCCAAATGTCATCTATCTATTCAATTTCCCCTTTTAGAAAAAAATGCATTTTAAAAATTCCATTTTTCCTTTGGATTTTTTTGCAATAATCCCCACCCCCCCAAACCCAATAAAATTTTATAAATCATCATTTTCTAATTTAACAATCTCGTAAATTCTTTTAAGGTATAAATCATTGTTTTGTTTTTTTAATCACAATTTCTTGTCATAATAGAATTATATTAGAAGATGTTAAATGAAAATTGATTGCCTATTATTATTTTTTCTATTTTTTTATTCCCCCAAAAAACCAAAAAAAGTTATGAATTACAAAAAGTTTACTTCTAGGGAACAACTTGAAAAAGTGAACAATTGCTCTATTATAATAGTGTTTTTTTTTTCAACAAAATTTGTTGTTGAATTTTTTTTTCTAGTGTAAATTCAAGTAAGTTTGCTAATTTTTGGAAACATTTGCCAACTTATTCGATATCAAAATTTATATATTTAAAATTTAAAAAAAAAAAACCTTCTTATAATGTTATTAAATATTTTGGGGTGGAATGTTTGTTTCTTTTTGCTTTTTGTTTTTTTGGGATTGGGAGTGGGGTGTTGTTTTGAAGAAATGGGTTTTAAGGTTATG
>Ga0209208_10003364_pt1 | contig 22918 bp, 13 predicted proteins | sample S1TSphfallax_3_FD_187694 | JGI IMG/M metagenome (GOLD analysis project Ga0209208, IMG submission 187694) | Host-associated microbial communities from peat moss isolated from Minnesota, USA - S1T2_Fd - Sphagnum fallax MG (SPAdes) (version 2) | ecosystem: Host-associated > Plants > Peat moss >...
CCCCTCTTCTATGTTTCTTATGTCCAAAACTTTAAGTGCACAACATTTTTCCCCCTACTATGTGTGTTGCACCCCTCTTTCTTTTGTGTTTTTTATGTCAAAATCTCCAAATGTGTAACATTCATCTAGTACATGTTGTACCCCCTCAGCTCATTTTTTGTTTATTTTGTTGAGCACTTAAACCCTTCCCTCCCCCCTTGCTATTTTTCATGGACTAAATGGCTAAGTTAGTTACAAGCATGTTGTAACATGTTTTTTTGCTTACATTTGAACCTTAGTTTGTTGTTTGGCCTATTTGTGAACTTTCGTCATGCAACCAAAGTTCACACCTTCGTAACCAAGGGGGTGAGCTTGAAGTCCAACTTGGAAGTTTTCGTGAAATTTGTCACCTGTAGATTTAACTACATCAATTGACCATGTTGATATGAACTTGGCTTACTGATGTTTTTCAAGTTCCCGGTGAACAACTCTTTCAACTATAATCAATGAATTGCCCATTCTCCTAGCTTGTTTTTTTAGCCTTTCTTTTCTTTGAACTTTTCTTATTATTTATGTTGCCTCTTTCTCCAATGTTTTATGTCATAACCTATTCAAGTATTCTTTTGAAGTCATTACATGACTTTGATAGTAATCAACCAATGGTTATCTCCTTTATGTTTTTCTTGCAAGCAAATGGAGCGAAATGAACAAATTGCCATTTGCCAATCATTGTTGAATTATGTTCATGAAGTTGTTATTGCCCACCTCCAATCCTTGTGCATCTTCATCTATGTTCACAATCACATTAATTGTGTTTATTGTAATTTCTTAGTTCATGGATGTAAAGTTTGTATGCAAATTCACATAATATCTAGGATGGATTTCACTGACACCAATAGTTAGGTTATCATGGGCCAAAGGAATTATTATTGATATGTTGATTAAATCTATTGTAACAAATTGTTCTTGCCATTGGATATTGTTATCCTCCTTTTCATCCACTTCATTTTTTTCATTGGATGTAGAATTTCCATCTTCCCCTCATCTACTGTTTACTTTTGTATTATCAATTGTGTGTAAACTAATAGGGTTTTTTTTTCATACATTGTTGTAAGGTTTAGTGGCCAAATCCTCATTACTCTAAACCCTGACAAAATATTTTTCTTAGTGAAGGATTGGTCTAGGGCTTTCTCTACCTAATTAGCCAAAGTTATTTTGTCTAATTTAATGTAATTATTACTAGCCATTGCAACATCTTTCTCTTTTCTAAAAGTTATTTTGAATAATTTAAAGTAAGCAACATCTAGAAGTTGCAATTCATGGATAATATGACTAAGTAAAGTTATCATATTAAACCCAAAGGTTGTGCTTGCTTAATTGCTATTAGTGTGACATGGGATTCGTGTCCATCTAAGATGAACAAATGCTTATTAGTTAGGGAAATCCCACATGTTATTGACCTTTTGAAAAACGACAAGAATTCCTTGAACAAGAAATTGTTCATCCATGCCTTAGATTGCATAACCATACATGATTTTTGTTTGCACAATTTTATGTAAGCACCTCACATCTTCTCTCCCCTAAATATGTAAAAGCACGGTAGATATACTCCTACAGTGTTGACAATGTAGTTGATAGTTAGCCACTCTCTAGATTTAGGTATGATGTTGTAGACTTGTTATGAACCTTGTTTGGCAAAAACCCTAACACCTAACTTCCTACCTACTTGTTTCCTTGTTTTGTCTAAATTTCATATATGATGTGCATCATAATATGTTTACTATACAAACATTGTAAGTTGTTGTATAAGTTTTCACATGACTGCAAGGTCATCCCTCACACTTTACTAATTTGCAAACCTTTAGCGTGTCGAATGCTAAATTCTAGGTGTTGACATTTGAACCAAAACCATAAAAAACTTCCCAGCACTCCATGCTTGAATGATGTAACTTTGGTTTGAGTTATTTTTGCAACTTTCATATTCAATTGTTGTAGTGTAATTGATAGCCCCACCTTCTACATAGGTAGAATCCAAGTTAATATAGTTTCATTTTTTTATTCTATGAGCACACATGTTGGCCCACCTTTCCTAGACCTTGTCTTGCCATTTAAGTGATTTGATAGAAAGGTACAAGGTATGTTCCAATGTCTATTGGTTTGCCTCAATGATGGTTTCCCACTTTCAATTGCATCCATGGCTTTTTAAAATGTTTTTCTTCAATCCATTTACCTCTCCTAGTGATTGTGATACACTTGTTAACTTTGAGTTGTTTTTGTTTTGGGAACATTTTCTTTGTCTTGTCCAGGATGTTGGTATGAGCCACTTCGCCTCCTATGCGGCACTATCAACATCATTGGTTTTTAGGACCTCCTAGCCCTAATATCCAACAAGTTGGAGGCGTGCACTTTACCCCCACAAAGAGGTATGAACTTAAACTTCCTAAATATGTCCCAAAAAGTAAGAAACTCTAAAAGGTCAATGTAAGTTTCAATTGCATATGCCTCTAGTTCTAGTGAAAAAGAACATATTTTTTTTGAAATCATCCCAATCTAAATTTTGGATTATTATTTATGTGCAAGCAATGGGTGTGTAGAACAAATTGCGCTTCATCTATGCTTGAAGAAATTTGCTTCTTTTGTGATTCCTTGCATTATAATACCTAAGAACTATGGAACTTTGCACCTAGTGATATACAATTTTTTTAAAACTTATGGTTGTAAAGCTAATCTATTATAAACCTTCCTACTTGTACATTTGATTCTTGCTCTTTTACTTGCTTTTTCTTTTTCTTTGATTATTGTAAGGTCAAATTTGTGTTTTATAAGCTTTTGTGTTTCTTCTTTGACTGCTATGATATCTTATATGTGTCATTCTATCTTAACTACCTTAAGATCTAATGAATGATCCTCTACTTTGATGTCTTTTGAATCTTGATCTAGCTTGTATGCTTTACAAATTTCTATGAATGACTTGAAAGTCACATTACTTAGTAGATTTAACATGCCGAGAGAATGGAAACAAAATTATAAAAAAATATTTGTAAACATGTTTAGAACCTTGTGAACTTGTTATTGTTTTGGTGGGAATGTAGCCAAAGCAAAATTGGGGGGAATTTGGAAATGTTACCTTTTTTAATATCTTGATTTCAAGATCCAATAAAACATAATGAGGTTATGCATATTTATGGTTAGTTGTGTGTTGTTTAATTTTAAAAATAAACCCCATCAACAAACATTGTTTCTACATTCCAAACTTGGGATTAAGCAACCCATTCTATGTTTCTCTTCATTTTACCTTTCACCTTAAGGCCTATCACCAAACTGATTTTTCTTAGCCCAAATATGGGATTTTGTAAACCAACCCATTGCACTCCCAAAACCAAACCCTTTCATGTTTGTTGATATTTAACTTTTCACAAATTTTTGGTCATTTCACCACCCATCACCAAACCCTTCCACACTTTTGATGGACCAAAAAATGTGCAAGCATGAATAGTTTTATGCCTACAACCAAACATAAAAATCACATCCTAATCATACACACAAAAGTTCTTAAATGCAATTATTCATGTCCAAACATTTTGGTCATAGGCAAAATCCAAAATGTTCATACAATTGTGCTTGTTCTATAACCAACAACACCTAGCACTATATGGGTGTTTGGTTGTAAGCTTGTGCTCAATGATGGGCCTCTCTACCTTAGGCACTTTGGTTTTTAAATTTGGCATGCAAAAAAAATAAATGGTTGCAATCTACATTTTTAGTTTCCATTGCCATGTGCACATATAAAACCTTCAACCCCAAGTTAAAGTCCCCACATTGTAGCTTAATGCAAGCTGGGTCCTTGTTTGGTGGTTGTACAAGATCCTTGTAGTTGAATGCTTAAATCATAATGGCAACATGCAAAGCATTAAATATAAGGAGCCAATAACCTCTAAATGGGTTCTAAATTAGTTCAAACACAATGTTTAACAATTGGTGTGAAAATTGTTATGACAACATGTGCAATTGCCCAAGCTAAGCCAAATGGCAATTATAGTTTACAAGTGGAAAGATTATCTATATGATAACAAATGTTGATTTAATATTAACATATTCAAAAGCTTCTTAGAAAAGGGTAACTTTTGCTAACAAATCAAGTATGTACAAGGGTTTTGAGCTTTCAAGTTGGTCCTTTATGCATGGCTTGTCCCACTCCTATCTTGTACCCTCACTAGAGTTTTAGTCCAAGTAATGGTCTTTTGTAAAACTACTTATGCATCTTTCAATGAAATTTCTCTCTTACTAACACAAAGCTTTGTATCATGTGTTGCATATTAATAATAAGCTTTTGAAATCACATGGCTAAAGCACCAACCTATGTAAAGGACTTTACAAAGTGCAAAGGGGCACATGTATTGACAACAATGATGGAATGAGAGTGTTAGGTTTAAAACCCTTGTCTTTGACATGCATTATGATCTTGTTTGTCAATCATAAATCTACCAATCCTAAAATTTCACAATTTTTACTAAGGTTGCCCCAATTACATCAAGTGTTTCAAATAATCTTATTATGACATGCCTTCGCACTGAACCCTCATCAATGAAATTTACAACTACTTGTAAAATGTATCAAATTTATATCTCAATCCATCCACAAATCAAAAGTTGTAGTGGTAACTTTCCAACTATCTATTGCAAATAGAACATACATCTTCATGATTTTTGCAAGCAATGTTGAACTATGATTCTCCAATAGTAGTTTTTTAATGGGGAAATGAATCTTGAGTTCCCTACACATCACCAATCAATGGAATCAAGGTGATTACATAATGAATAACATTTCATACCCTTTCACAATGAAAAGGATTAAATCCTTGATGAATCTAAATTATGAAGGTTCATTATTTTGTAACCCCTATGATGACAAAAAATATTGCATGATTGTTAATGCACTAACTATTACATCTGGATTTTCTTCCTACTTCTTGTGGCCCTACCTTCAATAGATTCCAACATAGTCTTGTACCATGATAGAATCGTATGAATGTTCATTCAATATGTGTTTCATGGATGTGTTCCCATGTCTAGGGTAGTAGTGGAGAAAGCATTTTCAAGATTCACTTGTGCTTGAAGAGCTTTGCAAGGGTTTGACTTGGAAGAAAAAAAATGTGACAAATAATGAATTTCATTATTTGCACAAATTGCACATCAACTATAGAATTATTATAGTCATGAAGGACAAAGATTGGCAACATTTGAATGATTGGATGACATTTGAAAATGTTGAACCTTAACAAGAAATGCATACCAACCCTCCATGTTGCTAAGTTTTATGTTGATTGAACTTCTGAAAATCTTCATGGTATGTTTTACCCCTAAGAAAGGATTATTTTTATTGTTATTTCAATTTTTTTATGTTGCATCATTGGCTAGCATCTTGCAAAGGATTTAACTTTAATGGCGATAGGATATGTAGGACAACAAATTCTAAAAAATAATAATAATAATAAAATAAAATAATAATAATAATAATAATTTTAGGTCAATCTTCTTGCTATTTGCCAACATGAAGGAACATGGAAAACCTAGTCCTAAACCTACTCCCAAACCCTTGCATGTTTGTTAGGAGTGCTTTTCAGAAATTTCCAAAAAGAGCCTTTGTAATGGTTCAGTGAAGACTCAAATTTTAAAATAAAATAAAATAAAATAAAATCACATTTTGATGAAATTTCGCACAAAAAGAAAACGTGAAGAAAAAACCCTAGGGGAAAACTTAGTTGGAAGTAATACAAAAATTTGTCACAACCAATGGATTGGGTGTTTTGGTGCCCGGTTTCGTGATGTAGGGCTAATTAGTACTCTCTGATTTGTTGTTGGTTTTTTTTTTTTTCCAAGGCAGTTGTGCAGATGGACTTATTCAAGTCATCAAGTGGCTAAGTTTTCATTAGAAAATATCGGGTTTAGCTCCTCCGTGTGTCCGGAGAACTTTTAACTCTAATGATATGAGAGGGTTTTGAAAGAGAGCTCTTCTTGCAAATAATTAACCATTCTAGTTTGTTCTCTTCTATGAAAGAGAGTATCAAAAATGACAAAGTTGTCACGAAAAAGTATCTTGTGTACTTTTTACATCCACAACCGCTTGGCTCGATCCTTTTGTTGATATTCGAAGCTGATTGATTCCAAGAATTTTCATCCATGAGAACTCTCTTCGTATGGAATTTCATCCAGTTTACATGCTTTTATGTGTGTGAGTGAGAGAGAGAGAGAGAGAGAGTATTTTTTCAAAAAATATGGACTACGCAACTGGCCTGAGACATAACTGACGAGCCATAAGAAGTCATGGGACAAAATGACATTGTGGATGGGTGGGATTTCACACGCCCATAACCTGCGAGTACACCAATGGGCCGATTTGAGCCCGTAGTTGCTATCGTCGTAGCCATGCTGTATTTGTCTTGCCAACCCAATACTGGGTGGATATGACTTGTAACCCATCAGTTCTCAACAAATATGGTGATGCCGCATCACCAAAAACCCTATGGACCAAATTTAAGTTGTAAAGTACACAACAAGTGGTTCTACCATTGACGATGAAATCTATAAGCATTGAGTGAGCACACAATGTACAAGTAAGTAGCTCTACCATTGAAGACGAAATCTATAAGCATTGAGTGATCACACAATGTACACGCCGGGGGGAAGCAACACCCCATTTGAACCAAAAAATGATAAACACTTTCTCCCCACCCCACCCCTAAACCTCAAAAAAGGTTATATATATATATATATAATTATATAATTTAAGAAAATAAAATAAAAATTTAACTAATTAATAAATTTCATAAATAAATAGTAAATAATATTTAAAAATTTAAATAATAAAATTTTACTAGTAAAATTTAGGTGACTTTAATCCATCCTGCATATGAAAGGGTAGGTAATGAGCATTTCTTTCTCTTTCCATTTCATAGTTTTCACATCAAATTTTTTATTTATTGACCCCTCAAGAGTCAGTCCAGTGTTTTTGATTGGCGAATATTTTCATTTAAAAACCTGAATAATAATAATATGATTATGATTTGTGGACATTCAAAAGGAATTTTGGCGAAAAGAAGGTTCAAATTTGCCGGATTTAAAAATAGGTTCCAGCAGATAGCCAAAATTTTAAAGGGTAAATGCTATGTACTTTCATATCTGATCTATAGCCAAATTTGACTAAATCTTCTTATGGATGATTGCCAGTTTGGATACCTAACAAAAATTGGAAAAAAAAATCCATAAAAGGCAATTGGCTTTTGCCAGAAACATTCATTGAGTCCCGAAAAATATCAAAAATTACATAATTAAAAACAAAACCCTCAAAAAACCGAGATCCTGCCCAAACGTAGGTAAGTAGGTACCTAGGCCAGGCTTCTATGTAGCTTAGTGAGGGGACAAAAAGGAAGGGGCGGGGGCTTACGTGCAGAAGAGGTTAGGGTAACTAACCTGCAATCGGGATCTCGATTCCACATTTCTACCCGGAATACAGCACCAGTCGATGTCTCAATTTCATGTCTCGACTCGGAAATCGACCAATCGAGGTCTCAATTTCATATATCGACTTGGAATCGACCTGTTGAGGTCTCAATGTCATGTCTCAACTCCTTGGAATCAGCCAATTGATGTCTCAGTTTCATGTCTCGAGATTCGGAATCAACCAGTCAAGGCCTCAATTTCATGTCTCCAAATGCAGAACCGACCGATCAGTGTCTCAATTTCATGTCTATAGACTGGTATCGACTAGTTGATGTCTCAATTTCATGTCTTGATTCAGAGTCGACCGGTTGATGTCTCAATTTCACGTCTCGACTCGCAATAGACACGTAACTAACACCTTGTGCGGGCGGGCGTGCGGGGGAGCCAAAGCAAAAATCCAGATCTTGATCGAGAAGCCAAAAGATAGCTTAGCAGTTCAGTTTCTGACTTGCCCCTGGTGCGGAAATAAGTTACGTGATTGAGGTCTTGATCGAGATGACATCAGCTTCGTCTCTCTCGTCTCTCGCGACCGTGAGGAGGAGCGCCCTTCCCTTCCCCTACGCTCTTCACGTTTTCTTCTTTGTGATGTGCTTTGCCGCCGCGGCTGTTGCTGCTCTGTTTTGTGTCCTTGCCCTGGTAATGTTCGTGTTTCTTCTTCCTTTCCGTCTGCTTCTCATAAGGTACGTGTGGACTGGAAAACAATCTTTCTGGTCTTGCGGGGAGTTTTATCCTGCAGATTTTGGTACTCTTTTTTGGCCTCCTTGGGGGGGGTGGAGGGAGAGAGTTTCTTTTGTCTCTCGTTGTCCACGCGCTTGCTTTCTTCTTCTTTCTTTCTCGTAACAAACAGGATTTTTCTGTTTGATTTCGTGCATTCGAGGTTCTGGAAAGGAGTTAATCCAAACGATTTCGGCTGCTGTTGCTTTTGGTAAGATCGTTTTCCGCAGCCTCTTGGCTCTCCTCGTTTTTCAGTCAGGCCGTTTTGTGCGTCAAGCTGGCCCTTCTTCTCTCTCTCTCTCTCTCTCACCCGTTGTTTCTAAGTCACTCTCTTTTACTTCATTTCTGGCGCTTGATTCGCAAGTTCGTTTGTGACTCCGGTGCTGCTGCCGCTTTCTGTTGTTGCAGCTGTTTTTAGATCTCTTGCTTTGTCAACCGTGATCACGATCGGGATAGTAAGATTTTTCATTCCTGCATCTCCTGCCCTCCCCGCCCCCAGCCACTTGGTTTTCTCTCTGCAAAGCGTTTGAAGAGATATTCTGAGATCGATCGCTTTCCCGCCTCCTGCCGAATTGCGAACTGATGGTCTCTGTAGGTAGCCGACTGACTGCGTGCTGCCGCCACTTTGGAATTCGTTCTCAATCTGGTATCCAACTGTTCTGAGACATCGGACAGTTACCTACCTATTCAAAATTATGTCATCATTTTGGTACTTACTCGCCACCAGCAGCCCCCGGATGCTCTACCACGTCTCCTTTCTTTTCTGTACACTTTCAAACTTTCTGTCTGCAAGCAGATTGTGTTTCTTGCCGGCAAAAAGCAATTAATCACATATCTTTCCTGTATGTTTCTTTGTTTCTATCTCTGGTTCCGGCTTTTGTTGAGGAACTCCCACTTAGAAGGCATTACATCATTAGTAGTCTGTGTACGAGGTCCATGCTTTGTTTTGCTCCAATCATCAACTTTGGTGGATCATTTGCTCTTCTTTCTTGAGTCTTTTTATCCAAAGATGGGGTCCTTTCATGGTTAACTCCTTTGTTATAACTGCTGAGGTGATTTACACACCCATTTGAAATTTACAGGTTTCAGGACTGTTGTCATGGTTGTCAATTCACAATTTTTGTGCATCCCTCCCAAGCTGGCCGGCTCTTCTGAGAAATCATATTCTGCTACTGTAATCAGAGAATCAGTTATTCAATTCATCATTACCAACTAGTTGGGTACTTTTGCTACTTTGAAAGACACTCTCCCTGCTTTCTCCACTTCTCTTTCTTCATTGGATGTACTTGTTCACATTTAGTCATTTTTTTGTTGCTCTGATTTTGTCTGTGCATTTTATGCATCTGAGTTGTTCTCAATTAATGATATCTGTCTCATCACCATATGTGTTTCATGTTTGATTGTTGATTTTTTAAAATTACAGTTTGTTTCACTCTCTGGTAACTGGTTTTGAGGAGCCTTGTGTCATTCTGTTTGGTTCCATGCAACATTGATCCCACTTGTTCTTCTTGTTCTCTCAAGTTCTCTCTTGTTTTGTTGGTAGGTGCTTATGCTTAGCTAGAGGTTTCTCTCTGCAATCACATTGATATTTTCTCCTCTAGCTAATGTAGATGTGCCAAATCCAAGTAGTGGTCTGTGAGGATATTTCCAGTGTGCAAAAGACCCCGATCATTACCAGCTTAGATGTTTGTTGAAGGGATACTAATGACTTTTCTGGTTAGCTATGCCTCTTGAGTGCTAGCCAATATCATGCCTGAGACTTTTTGCTTCCAAAGTGCAACAAAAATGCAGGACACTTAATTTCATATAATGGTTTGCCCTATGGTTTGATCAGATCATTAGATACTTATTTGCACCCAATGTTGGGAGCTGATGAAGTCTATGGAGGGGAACAATGGTAGCTAATTACTGCCATTCATGATGTAGATGAACATGTGATATTTTGTGAGTGACACTCAGAAGGTTATGATGGCACCCATTTGTCATTTTTTTGGTTGAAATGACAACATTTGTTTGGTAACCTCTGTGGAGTTTCTCTCTATAATCACATTGATGATGGCTAAAGTTGGGGTGTAGCTTCTTCATGGCATTCTTGTCCATGTTTTGGTCTCTAATTGTCTGTAGTGGGTCTATTCTAGTTTTGTATTAAGATTGATGATCCTTGTATAGAACTTTCAGTATTTTTTGAAGATCTGTCCTTCACAAACAGGCACAAAGGCATTCTCTCAGTTGGTAATTGTGTGCTTGGAAGTGCAGAACTGGAACAGCTAAGGTGTGGCATGTGACTACTCTTGATGCTTCAGAAACGGGGTCTCTCCCTTTCTCTCCCTCGCAACACCTTGAGGAGTTTCAGCTCTGTTTGGAAAGGTCCTCAATTCTCTCTTATTTGTCAGAAATTCAATTTTCAAGCAGCTGGATTGGGCTGGTAATGTAAACTTGGTTTTCAATAGGCAAGATGTAGTCTGAGCTATATCACATTGGTAAATGCTCTAAAAGCCAGAGAAAAACCTAGCAACCACTTCAGCTGTCACCAACTGACAGGCTGGTGAGGATAGCTGTGATAACTACATATTGAAGATGGAACTAGGAGTTGTTTATCTGGATCTGATGGTATGGTTGTTGATCTGTTGTAATTTGAACTTGTTGTTTCTGTGATGTTGGGCCACTTCCTTGGTTGAAGGACAAATGGGCCACCTTTTTTATTGCAAATCTCTCCTCCAGTCTTTGACTCATACAAGTGACCAGTTTCTCATTGTGTGACCTATGTAATTGTGTTGAGCCTTTATTTTTACCCTGTTGCCTCTTAGGCAGGCAAGCTGGCACCACAAAGTACAAGGAGTTCTGCGAAACAAATTGCAAAAATGGGAGGTGAACAGTATGGTCCTGTGTCTCCAGATAGCTCGATCGATGATGAACTCTTTCCAGAGGATTATGATCGATTTGGAACTGCAGTGAATGTGAAGACAGGAGAGCCTAGTCGTACACACCCTTGGGTTGACCCCAATATTTTGAAGCTGATGCACAGGATTGGAAGGGGCCCTTTTGGTGATGTCTGGCTTGCAACAATCCATAACTGTACTGAGGACTTCAATGAATATCATGAGGTTGCAGTTAAGATGTTACCTCCTGGCTCTGAGGAGCAAGTCCGCTCTTCATTGCGAAAGTTTGAGAGTGTATTTCATACTGCTCAGGGCTTGAGGGGTGTAAGCTGGCCTTATGGGATTTCAATCAAAGATGGAAGGGTAGGTTTCAGCATATCTCCTATTTTATGGATACATTTGTGTGTCTGTTCTTCTCCAGCCTAAGACTCTTCAGTTCTGTTAAGTAATATATTTAAAAGGAGAAGGGACAATTAGGTCTGGTCACATGTTCCATGGAGGTATAGGAATCGCCCTTGGATTTGAGTCCTGTCCTGCCTTGGTGCTTTTTTCATTCCAAGAAGTCAGTGAGGAATCTTAGCATTTTGTGAATGTTGAGCAACTGGAATTCAACTTATTTTGCAGCTTTTAGTATCCATCTGAGTTGTGGTATTTGAGTTTTGCCTGTTCTTGCATATTTTCCTTGTGTTTGGTTGAACTCCTAATCCAGAAAGAGAACCACATGAACTTGGACAGGCTTGCATAATTATGAAGTTCTATGAGGGTTCTATTGGCGACAAGTTGGCTCGTCTTCCAGGCAATAAGCTTCCACTTGCAGATGTCTTGAGGTGATCTGATTGATCTCCCTGTTTTCGTTTACTTGCATTTTGACAAAATTTTGGTTATCTGATGCTCAACAAGGGTAGAAGTTGAAGGTAGTCAATCTTTGCTCCTTCAGTTAGTGATCAGGTTTGCTAATCTCAGCTGTTTGAAATGGCTTTATCTTCTATGAGTTTGTTCTGGAATAATCAAACCTGAAAAGGCCCTTAAAACTATATGTTCAGACATTGATGAGGATTTCAGAGATAAATTCCTAAGGAGGAGTGAATTTGAATCTGCCTCATTACTTCTTCTGAATCAATTGAAACAATTAATACAAGATTGGGGATATTGATATTGTAGCTTAGCTTTTGGAATATGTTGAGGCTTGAGACATGTACTTGAGTGGGGAAGATCAGAATGGAAAGGAGCTAACAAGGATCTTCTCACATCCTCAGATTTTCTTTTACTGTACAATGATATGGTCAGGTATGGTCAACAATTGGTTTCTGGCATTATGGAGCTCCACTCAAGGGGGATTTTGGCACTAAATCTGAAGCCTTGCAACTTTCTACTGGACAATCAGAATGTGGCAGTTGTTGGAGAGTTTGGCATCCCAATGCTGTGTGGAGGAATTTCCTCACCATCTTCAGAGCATCCGTATTGGGTGGGCTCACCAAACTACATGGCTCCAGAGCAGTGGGGTGCAAATCTGAGAGGCCCAATATCTTTTGAAACAGATTGTTGGGCATTTGCCTGCAGCATAATTGAAATGATAACAGGAGGAAAACCTTGGAATCATGTCTCACCCCAAGACATTTTTGATGCTGTAGTTGTTAGGCACCAAAAGCCTATGGTTCCAAGTGGGCTACCACCAGTGGTGGATAAGGTGTTGAAGGCATGCTTTGAGTATGACTACCGCAACCGTCCAGCATTTGGGGAGATCCTTCATGCACTCACTCAGTAATATCTCTCTCCTACTCCCATTATAATCTTCAATCCAATGAAATAATCATCTTCAGTCCATTCGAGATTTTTCACCCTCCATCAATCTGTCTTTATTTCCTGGTACATGCCTGCTCAGTGTCAGCTTGTTAGCCTTGCTTGACTCCAGAATATTGTGGAACCTGGGACTTTATTAGAAACCTCAAGAGCTGGTTTTTGCTTAGAGTCTTGTTTAATCAGATTCCAGGTACATGCCGGTCCAGTATCAGCTTGCTAGCTCCATTCGACTCCTGAGTATTTTTGAACCTGTAACTTCTTTAAATATTTTCAAGAGCTGTTTTCTCCACTGAGTGTTTCATTTGATCAAATCTTCCCCTTAGGTTTTAATCTGCCAGAAGAATATCAACATGTCTGTGTAGTATACTGGGAGTTGGTTGATGATATGTGTAGCATCTTGTCATTTGTTGCCTGATTTGGATGTGCATCATAAAGAAAAGTATCTCAAGCATATATTGGCTATGATTGCATCTGTGTTTTGCAGTGCTGATGAGCCCTTCAAGGTGGGAGACTGGGTCTGCATGCGAGAGAATTCTAGTCGACGATATTCAAGGATTGGGGTGGTGCAGACAGTAATAGCATCTGACAGTGTCCTTGTGCAGTATTGTGATAAGCCAGGGGAGCTGGTCCACTGCAGCAGCAGCTGTCTTCATCTATGGAAGGACTTGTTCCAAATAGGAGATTCAGTGATAGTGAAAGATTGGGTTGACTCACCCCGCTTTGGTTGGCCTGGAGAATTTCACCAGAGTGAAGGAATTGTCTCAGAAATTGGAGTGCAGGATGGTGTAATATTGGTGACATTCAGAGGTTCCCAGGAAACTTGGAGAGCAGATCCAGTGGAGCTTGAGCATGTATCAGGAGGCTTAGTTGCAAATGATTGGGTTCGACTTCGTAGTGGGTGGTCACTAGAGGCCAACCCTGGGCAGATGCCATCACGGGTAGGAATTGTGCACCATGTTGAGCATTCAGGTAAGTTGAAGGTTGCCTTTTTTGGACGTGAAACACTTTATACAGCAAGCCCTGTAGAATTTGAAAAGGTCTCCTCTTTCTTTCTTGGGCAGTATGTTCGGCTGAAGGTGGAAGTAGTAGCCCCCAGGTTCCATTGGCCTCAGCAGGAAACTGGAGGATGGGACACTGGCCGGATTGCAACTGTACTGCCTAATGGTGGCCTGTTTGTTAAGTTTCCAGGCCGCCTTTTCACTGGAAAAGGTGTCTGGGCAGACCCAGAAGAGACAGATGTGGTCCATCTCAATGAGATTAGTGGTGTGATAAACAAATATCAGCATATTCAGAAGATGCACTGGGCAGTCCGTCCCGCACTGGCACTGCTTGGATTTCTGATTGCAGCCCGCACAGGTGTAGTGATAGTGAATTTGGTGACACGACCCATCAGGGGAAGGAAGGAAGCAGCTTTGGAGAACAAAGCTGGTAGGAATCCTAACGAAACTATGGAAAATGGTAAGGACAGTCCCAGTTCTGGGAACCCTGTTTGGCTCCCTTCACAGGTCGCAGTGGCGACTTCTACTGTGGCAAGTCTTATCTTTGGTGAAGGTGTCACAACACCAACCCGATGAAGCTGTATCCTGAATGGTGTAGCACCGCTCTGTGGTGGTGAGATCAGCTGCAGTTGACATCCTACCAGGACGAATTGTCCCTTTGCCTCCAGTATCAAAGCCCACACACGGGCATATGCAGGTGTCCACAGCACGGTTGCTGTTTTAACTCTTGCTTGTATAAAGTGTGACAACAAACTAGATGTGGAACTGTACATACAACAGATTCTCAAGCCTATTCAATTGTCATCGTCCCAAAAGTATTGGAGTCTTTGGCAGACAGGCTCAATCAGACATGATGACAAGGAACAAGGTGAAATGGAATGCAGCCCGGCATTCAACGACTGAGCAGGAGAATTAGGGCTGCATATAAATTGTACAAACAACAGCAGATCAAAGGCCATTGTGAAGTCAAAACCCAGGAACCTTCAACTCCTAACTGATGCGACATGTTTATAAAAGTGTGAATACTTTTACCCATCTGAACATAAAACTTTACATAGGTTCTGCTTTGTATTTGCTGTTCTGGCCATTTGCCTAACATTCAATAACTGTTCTTAATGTCGTTTCAAAAGCAAGGTGGTGTGAGGTATTCTCAAGAGTTCCAGGTGGAAAAAATAGCTTTCACCACTCTTGGCACATATCTCTTGCTCAACAATGTTCTCTCTCCCTCTCTCAGTTTCTATTTTGTATTCTGAATATTGTAAACATGAATAGAAAATGGCTTCTAAATTATGAAGTTCACTTGTTACTGAAAATCACAGATTTGAGAATTGATGCATCAATCTGTTTCAAACTCCTTAATAGTGTATTTTTAGGGATCATGTATGCCAGTTCCTTCAGAGTTGGAGGGATGGATGTTACACAACGTAGTATGTGCTAAGGGTCTTGTTACATACCCTTTAGCACCTGTAACATGCCTAAAACATGTACGACACAGACCCAAAACATGTCTAGAAATGCCAAGGTGAACAAAAATGGGGCAAAGGGCAAACTGGCGGAAAATGAATTGCAGTAGTACTCTTGTATTGAGTGCATTGAACAACTACGGGCATATGTAATGTCAAGGCCTAGTATCCATTAAAATTCCTCCCAGAAAAGTGGAGGGATGTTGGGCCACCTCATTAAGAGTAGGAGGGATCTTACACCTATTAGTGGGTTTGTAGGTGTAAAATCCCTCGCTTTCAAAGAGGAAGTGTAATATCCCTTCATAAAAGTAAATAAATAAATGAATTGGGTTATGTATATGGCACAAATTAATGTTTGTTTTTTTCTCATTACGTTAATTGTCAAGGTATATATAATAAAAGAAACAAAGTTATGGATCTTTAACATTTTTACTTTTTATTTTTTAAGGAAATATAAGCCAGATACATGGTTTGGTAGTTTGAATGTAAAATATATTGATTTATTATCAATTCAATAAGCTTACAAGTACTTCTTGATTGACATGTTATTAAGATGGGATTATTCCATATATGGTCTAATTGTGGATTGTGAATTATTGTGTTTTTAAGAAAGGTCATAACAAATTTGTGTTGATGCACATAATTTGTTAGTTGTTTTGATGACGTGTTTTTCAACATGTCCACATTAAAATCACCTATAAATATTATCAAGCAATGATGTGAATCTTTTACATAAATGTCTTTTAATATTTGAAGAAAACTTTGAATGGGGGGGGGTTGGGCGGGAGGGGGTTATAAATAAGAACAACATGAATTACTTTTCTTGTTTTAGTGTTGACGGCTGCTACAATGATTTCAATACCATTTTTAAATGTGTTTCATGTGTATGTAATGTGTTATTTGCCTTGTAAAGCATAATAGTGCCATGTCCATCATAACATTACAAAATAGAAAACTTGTGATTTGTTAGTGCCACAATGCATTCAACTTTCATACTTTTTGTTTATGTTTGATTAAAGCATAAAAATATATGTGATGCTTGTAAATTAGGGCTAAGAATTAGATCATGGTAATGTTGATTGAAACATCAAGTGTTTAAAGATTGAATAATTAGATTAAAAATTCAAAAAAATTCAAGATTGGTAAAGATAGTTCATATTTTGCATTTGTTTCAAGTTGTTTGGTTTTTGTTTTACCATCACATCAACATTGAATTTTTTTGGTTATAGTGAATTAAGCAAATAAAGGTTCTTTCTAACATATTTAAAATTGATGTGTATGTTAAATCATGTCAAAATACACCATGAGGATCAAATGCTAAATTGTCCATTGATAAGTTTTGAGAACAATGTATTGTTTGTGTTGTTACTAGTTGAATTGGAAATTATATATGTGAATAAATGATTGGAATTATGACCAACTTGTACTTCTTGTACCTTTGCTATGATATGTGCCCAATTATCTTGAATGGTGGGATAATTTTCATATAGGATCTTGTTGATCATTCTTGTTGTTGTCTAATTGATGGGTTTCAAAATTATACCCAAATTCTAAATGTTAAATGTGATTATGGTGTAATTTTTTGAATCCTTTGGCATGATTAATGAGCCCATCATTGGTGCAATAATTACATGCACATAATTCAATTAACATATTTGGTTTCAAATGGAGTTCATAATCTAATCCATAAATTTTCAAGTATTTGTTTTAGATAATGTGTAGTTAGGTGGACATTGTCACATCTAATTTCTTTTGGATGTAAATAATAAATTAGACCTATTGTTGGTTCAAATATTGTTCTATTGTGTTCAAGTCAATTGTTTTATTTGTATAAAAAAGATGAAAAAACTTTAGAATAGATGATAGAGTTTTAAAACATAATTTGTTAATTATATCAATATTTCACTATGAGAAATTGTGTCCGCCAAAATCACACTACCCTACAACCAAAGCTCAAAAAACAACTTGAATACAAATATTGTGTAGTTATCCCTTGGATATTACAACCATTATGCAACTATCTCCCTAGAAATACATGGAATTAATAAATAAATTGTCATGTTAAAAAATCAATTAGTTGTACAGTTTCACTAACCGAACTACTTGTTTAGTTGTAGGTGAGTTGAAAATGGGTCTTCTATACTATAATCTATATGCACCATGTATACATCATAATTAACCATGTTTGATTTTTTGAAAAGTTGCACTATTGTTGCATGTGCCAACTATTTTAGAATTGTTGTAAATGTGCCATTGATGTAACAATTGTGTTGCAACTGATGTATGATACATGCGATCATGCCATGTGTTTGTATTAATTCCATCACCCATTATGAGGTACATTTGCAACTAGTTTTCGACTATGATTCCCGTTGATACAACTAGTAGAGCCACTATTGTGCCATTATTGAATTATTGGTGTTCAATTATGTTGTGACTATTGTGCAACAACTTATAACTTCATAAGCATACAAATTCATATGTGATATTTTATAAAAACTTATTGTTTCAATAATTTGACTATTAATATCAATTATGCATAATAAATTTAATTATTATGAAATGATTAATTATACTAGATAAATGATTATCAATCTGAATAAATAAATAAAATTCATATAATTAATTTTAAACTAAATAACTAAATAGTTATGTTAATTAGATTGAATAATATGGATGCATAGGAATAGTAATTACTCATCAAATAATAATCAAATAAATATTTATCTCAATCGGGGATACTTAATAATGAATTAAAACTATTAATTAAGATAATTATTATCTCATCAATAATAACTAGATGATTAGTTATCTAAATTCACTAGCAAACTATTTATCTGAATACATATAATAAATTTAAATGTGAAACTAAAAAAACCCTGTATATTATATTTTGAAAATTAAAATTCAATTCGGGTGTACATATCAATATGCTTATTTATACTTTGATTTTTTAAACCCAAATTCAGTTTTAATTTTTTTTTGTAATGATTTTTTACAGTAATATATTAAATATTAAATAATATGAAATCTACTAATTATTATTTATGAAATTTATGAAATTTATTAATTAACTATTAATATGAATTATAAATTTTTTTGGTTCAAATAATTATTTTTTAGTTAATTTAAATAAATATTATTTAAAAAGATAATATATGAATTTAGATAATTAATCATTTAATAATAAATTATCTGAAATAAATATCTAATTATTAGAAGTAACTAACTAACAATTTAGATAAATTAGATAGATTATTTCAAAAAAATTGTATTTAATGAAAATAATTAATCATCAGATAATTTATTCAAAAATTTAATTTCCAGATAAATATTTAAGATAAAATCAGAAAATTTATTTTGATAGTTAATTATTTGAACTAAAGTAGTTTAAATTACTATTTCAAATAATTGATTCATATATATAATTATCAAATAATTATTAATTTAATTGTATAACTTACATAATGAAAAATAAAGAGAAAACATGTTGGAAATCTTTTTGTAATTGCAACTCAATTTGCAAACAATTATAAGATTTAACTTGTATGTTTTGTTTCTGAATCCAATGTCACAAAATATATGAAGAAGGTGTTTTCTCCTATGTTTTCACATTAAAATACACTTACCATTTTGGGATGAGCTAAAAAAAGTTGAACCCTAAAAACAAAACATAAAATAAAATAAAAATATTTACATGACTATTGTTTAATTCACCTAGTCTTGTATTTTTTTATATATTTGCTTGCCTACGTAAGTAAGTAGGTAAATAAGTAGGTATTAAGTTGTAAGACCTACCAACCTACCTACCTATGGTCCTATGTACCAACCTACTTAGCTATTAAAATAATATTTTATTTCATTTTATTTGATCAAAATTCAATTATTATGGCAATTTAAAAAAACTTTGAGAAGTGTTATAAGTTTGAACCATCATTAACAATCATAATAAATGATGGAGACAAACTTTCTTTTTTTGAAAAAAAAGATCCAAAAATCCTCATAATGCCATATTTTAAATTTTAGTGGATGGATGAAATAAATAACATCAACATGACATTGTGACTGTAATGGTAATGGAGTTGCATAGTAATTGAAAATGAGTTGTTTCAATAAAGTTGTAATTAAATTTTAATGAGATGCACCATCTATATGGTGAGTTGCACCTTTTGCAACTCATAAAACTTGTTTGATATCACTCATAGTGTAAAAATACAGTGAGTTGCAAGTGGTCATTGCAACTTAAAAATTGAGTTGCAAGATTAGTTGCAAAACACCTTTTTTTCATAGTTTTGTTGTGTTTCACAAGCTTTTCTAAAGTTATTAAAGATTTCAATGAATTGTATATCTTGTTGTCACATAACATAACATAATTCATGTAACACTTTGTTTTGTTTTGCCAAAATAATACCCAATGAATTAAGTTAGTCATCTATTGGTTGAAATACCTATGAATCACGAATTAGTGACACTTGATGGAAATAATTATTTATCAAAACATCTAAATTTCCAAAAAAAATTATTGTGTTTATGTTTAATGATTTGTAATCTTTAATCGATAAATGAAAACATTCAACTATCGATCAATGATATTTCATCCAACACTAATAATTTTCATGTGTGTATTGTTTTGTCAAAACATCACATCTTCCATCATTTAGTGGTTTAAAGTCAACGATTGATTTGTTTAATGGAATTGATAATCTCAAGTGTCAAATTGATTCACTAATATTATATGCATTTTATCATGTGCATGCCATTTTTTAAATTGTTTGTTTTGATGGATCTAAATCCTTATTTTGTGTTTGAGGTCACCATTAAACTAAAAAAAAATCTTGTTCCCACACCACCAATAAAAAATACAGATGAAGGTTCATTTCGATTCATTTTTTTTATACAAAATGTTGTCAAAAAGTACATGTTGCTTTGCATTTAATGGGTGAACCATGCTTGAAAAAATGGAATATGGATGAATTCCATCGTTTAGTAAATGTAATAAAATCAATGGTTGTTATTTGTTTTTGGCTTTGCATGAAATTTTAAAGATATGTCATATTTTCTATGGAATAGATGTTTGGTTTGATGACATTTGATATGGAGTATATGTTTCTTTTGAAAAAATGATATGTTTTTCATGATTTGGAAAATTTTCCATCAATAATGTGTCATTGTTTTCAACAACCAATTTGGTAGTTGTAAACTCTATTTTATCCCAATCAACATTTTATAATGCTGATACCAAATGTATTCACAAAATTAATTTGAACAATTTAAATGAACATTTCCTTTGCTTTAAAAGGTCATGCCAAGTTGAATATGTTAGTTTTTATGACATTTCAATCATTGCAAAAGGTGAAAATAATAATAACAAATTTATATATTGATTTTCAGGACTGCTTATTGAAACCAACCCAATGAACAACATTTAAATTTTTTATTTCTTTAAGATTCTAATCTCGTAATTTGCAATAAATTCACTATGTGAAATATGAAATAATGAAGTAGGTTGATTGATATATTGGTTGATCATTGACAAACATTGTATATTTGTGACAATCAATGACAATTTCTTCAACATGCACGATGAGGTTTCAAAATGAAAGTTTTTTCATCTTCTGGGGATGTATTAATAAATTGGAGTGATCTTGATGCATGGTGTAGTGGTGACAAAAGTATTGTGTAAACAACTAATTGTGCAAACATTTGTTGAAGAAAAAATTACCCATTTATTGAATGTGTTGAAAAGCTTTTTTTTTTTCTACTTTACACTTTTCAAACATGGTGTGTAATTTTTTCATAACATTTTTGTTTACATTAGTTAGATAAGATGTACAATAATTTGCTACAACATATGGATCTAATTTGGGTTATGTATCAATTCCTTTCATTTTTTATCTTTTCTCTATATTTAGGTTGCTCCTCAAGAGTAATTTTTCACTGGACCTTAAGACTTTGTAAAATGCCGATCAATTGGCTAGATACCTGTTTTCCAAAAAAAACTAGCCAGTTCTTCATGCAAGAGAAAGGTCTGCTTTCAGACCCTTCTAAAATGTTTGGTACCTTTCATTCGGCCTTCGGCCTCTTGATGACACCTTGAATTTTGGAATGGTCTGAAAAACAGACCCTTCTCCTATATATCTTTGGCAAATCTTTTGAAGAATTTCAGGAATAACCTTAATTATTTGAGCTTGTCGCAAGTCATCTTCAAATTTCGCAACTGTAATTCCACACCCAAAAAAAACCATTGCTCACAACACTCGATCATTGACTTCACTTCATCTCTTATTATCAAAGTACCTTGGCCATTTCAACACATGTCCATTGAACAATTAATTAATTTTGAAATATTTATTTCAAGGACTAGAATATTCATTAAAATTAAATAATTTTTGTTCCATATATTTTGTGATTTGGAAGATTTTTTTGGAAATTTACAAAATTTCTGAGAGTAATATAATTAATATCAAAGTGGTCAAGGTAGGAGGGTACTCTTTCATTCCAAAATGAAGTTCCCAATCAGAAGCCCCTTGAGGAAATGTATTGTAGTACTTTGGCCATTTCAACACATGTTCGTTGAATAATTAATATTAATTTTGAAGTATTTACTTCATGAAATAAAATAGTCCTAAAGATTCAATGTTTTCTTTCAGTGTATTTTGTGATCTGGAAGAAAGATTTTTTGAAATTTTCAACATTTCTGAAAAAATATAATAAATGTCAAAGTGGCCAAGGTAGGAGGGTACTCTTTCAATTTGAAATGAAGTTCCGAATCATAAGCCTGTCCAAGAAGTGTATCATTGTACCTTTTGGCCATTTCAACATATGTCCGTTGACTAATTTAATTCTTAGATATTTATTTCAAGGAATAAAATATTTTTGAAGATTCAATATTTTTGTTCCATATATTTTATGATTTGGAAGAAATACTTTGTGAGATTTACAAAAAAATTGAGAATAATATAAATAATGTCAAATGATTTTTCATGAAAAAAAAGACTTTTCATGAAGAAAACGACTCTAACTAGTGATTCCATATTGCAAAATGTTTATGATAAGTTCCCATCGGTAGCGAAGATTAAAGAAGGATTAAATTTTTTCTATAGAGGTAACCTAAGGCTGGATGATCGCCACCTCCCCAAAAAAAAACCCTTGCTTTTATGGGACCCCATTTCCGCCCTCCCCCTTCATGTCCTCCTCTTGCTTTTTCTTGCCTCCAACTTTCTTCCCTGACCCCACTTTTTATCGTCTTTTATAGTTATGGTTTTTTTCCCCCGTTTTTTTTTAATGGTGTTCGCGTGTTCCTGTGTAGTGTCCCCACCTAACCTCGTGCAACCCTGGTTGTTAGCTCCCATCGCAACGTGACACACTCTTTACCGCGTCCACAATACCCTTCCTATCGCATCTTGAGTATCTTCTTGCGAATTTCTGCGTTTGGACTGCCTACCACTGAATTCCGGTTGCATCTAAAGTATCTTCTGGCGAACTTCCACGTTTGGACTACCTACTACCACTTGAACTCTTGCAACTATTATTGTCAGCTTCCTGTAAGTTTGGACTACCTACTACCACTTGAACTCTTGCAACTA
>Ga0209208_10003366_pt1 | contig 22914 bp, 17 predicted proteins | sample S1TSphfallax_3_FD_187694 | JGI IMG/M metagenome (GOLD analysis project Ga0209208, IMG submission 187694) | Host-associated microbial communities from peat moss isolated from Minnesota, USA - S1T2_Fd - Sphagnum fallax MG (SPAdes) (version 2) | ecosystem: Host-associated > Plants > Peat moss >...
AGTATTTTTCTTATTGTTTACTTATTAGTTGTTTTGTTTACTTAAATGTTTTCGGTTTTATAATCTACATTTTTCTTAAAATGAGATTTTTTTATAAAAAAATGTTTTCTTTATTCATTCACTTTTTTGGGGAGATATTTGCACATATAATTTACTGTTATTTGTTTCAGTTATTGTATATTTACAATAACTACAAATAACCTAAGGCGAAATAAACTAAAATAGCCAAAAGTAGCCTAAGGTGAAATAGCAAAAAGTAACCAAAAATAATTGAAAATAGCCATAAATAGCCATAAATAATGTAGGGTGAAATAATTTAAATTATGAAAAATAGTCATATAATAATTGAAAATAATTTAACATAAGTAATATTATTATATTAACAAAAAAAATCCATGTATTAAAAAAAAATCCAAAAGAATGGTCATTCAAATGTTATTGAATAATCATATTCAACTTTTTTTTTGTTAAAATGATTTTAAACTTTCAAAAGGAAATAAATTTAATTATGTACATTATTATAATAAAATTAAAAGTAAACTCGAATCATTTCATTTGAACAAAATCTCAATAAAATATGAATTTTCAAAGTTTATGTTTTTGTAATGTTTAAAATGAAGTATTCAATAAATAGAATGTAATGTAACATTTTACACAACAAATGGGGTGGTTTGATGGTAAAAGCATTTGCTTCCAATCTAAAGGTCAAGGGATCAAATCTCATGGGCAGTGTTGTGAGTGGTCAATAATGGTATGTTGATTGAATATTTGCCTATTAAATTTTTAGAATAGGTGCCTAAGTTGATTACGTAGCTACATAGGCTAGGTTTTTAACCTAACGTAAGTTGTGACATGTGTCAATAAATAATAAGCTTTAAAAATCATGAAATTATCAATAATATTATATATTAAATAATCAAAATTTAATTGATTTTCATATTAGTTAGTTAATTAACTAACAAGTGAATGGTTTGATAAATTTGAAATTCACTTGAGAATAAACTTGTTTCATTAGGTACTAGTGAAACAAATCATTATCCGTAGCAACTAGTCCCCGTTCACTAGGGGGTTAAACAATTTGACTAGGTAAAAATGTCCAAATTCACTCAAAATTTAGTGAAACCCAGAGTGAATTAGGACACATTTCCTAGTAGTGTTTGGCCCTTTAGTAATGTGTTTTCACCCTATTTGATATTAACATTTGGGAACGTATAACATCTAATAATGAGGATACAAGCACCACTACACCACCCAACAATGCATTACAATAGATTTAACTTTTGGTCCTCCCAACATAAGATACATCCATTGAACATTTTGACCCAAATGTTCATGTTAGAGTATTTAAAGTTGCCATTGGAGCAAATAGTGAAATAGATGATGCGGAAATTGTTAATGTGTTCACTTTTACCCCTCAAATATATTATGCTTGACTAGTGTAACAATTATCTAGGAGATTACCTAGATTGTATTTTTGTAGAATTGTAGTTAACTTTTTGTAAAATGTACAAAAAATTTCAGAATGATGAACAAGTTTATTTGAAGTTGAAAAACATGAAAATAATGAAAGAGTGGAAGTCTATTATGAAAGATTATTGAAGTTGGCCAATAGTCTTCAATAAAAGACAATAAATAATTTATTAACTATTATTTTTAAGACTAGATTATAACCATATCTAGGTGTAACAATAGTAGGTATGAAGAAAGAAACTCTGCAACAACATAAGGAAGCAACTTTAGTTTGTGAAGAAGGAATTTTTCAAATAGAAGCCATAAGCAATATGTTAATACCACAAAGTAGTAGGACAATATCAATTCAGAATCTTCAGACAATTCTAGAAAAAATAGGAATGTACTATACAAATTATCACATGACAAATCACAATGTTGAAACCTATAGAGTCAAAAGGAAGGAAAACCCTATTCTTGTAGTTTATAAAGTTATTACTCGACAGATTAAACTACAGAAGCCTATGAAGTATTCCTATCATATTTGTGGTGATACTAAACATAATATCATAGATTGTCCTAAGTATAATGATATGCAAAATATGTTTAAGAACAAAGGAGTGAAGCCAACAAGGAAACAAGTTGTGGTAGAACCCAAGGTTTCAAATCCTTTAGTCCATATGGTGGATGTGAATATGGCCATCACCGAAAGCAAGGTTATTGAAAAACATGTGTTTAAGGATAGATAACCAATCAAAAAGAAGTTTGTTGTTGATTGGGAAGAGGAATAGAAATTATAGTAATCTTTTGTCAAGATTATTTAGGAGATGTAAATAGAAGACCCACCACAAAATCTAATTCCAAAAGAGAAAACACAATGGAGTACAAGTTGGGCAAAATTGTTAGGATTTGAGGTGTCTATATAAACAATTATATCACAAAGTTTGTCTGATAATCTTGTCAACAAAGTTATGTCTATGGAATAAATATTCCAATATATCCATAAACAGATGTTATAGACTACCTATACTTTGAGGCTGGGTCAATTGCTAAAGATAACACCAACTCATAAAAAATATATGTGGCAAAAATTGAAGCCATAGAAACATAATATAGTTACTAAACAAATAACATAACCTAGTGTGGCCACAATGGTTGAGACACATTTAAAACTAAACAAAACAACTATAGAAGTAGATAACTAGATGGCACTTATCTAAGTACGAGTTGGGAAGAACATTGTTGAAGATGTTTTGATAGATGGAGGAACAAGTGTGAACATTATAACAAAAAACCTCATAACAAAGTTAAGTTTACTGAAACCAAAACTAGTTCCATACCACCTAAAAATGGCAAATCAGAGTATGATCAGACCATTAAAAATCATCATAAATTTGAAGATTCATATACATGTTATTCCATATATAGCCACATTTACTATTTTGAAAAACATTGTGGTAGATTCTAACTATTTTATGTTGTTAAGAAGACCTTGGCTCAGAGATGCAAAGGTTACACATGACTAGGGCAACAATGTTAATATTGTTCAAGGTAATGGAATAGTCAAAACAATATCAATGAGCAAGAAATTGGGAGTAGAAACTAGAAAGCCCTAAATATTTGGTTGTTATGACTTGATGGGAGGGTTAACAGATGAAAAAGAGGTTTTGATCTTTGAGACAAAACCATAACTATTCTCAATTGGTAGGGTTACACTTTTAAAAGATTTCATTGTTGAATGTTGGAGCGTAAAAAATCAGAAACATTAAAGAATTTGGTCCAAAACTAGGGACATCAGATTAAACATCTACAAAAGTGGTGCCTTCAACAATAAAATCAGAAGATTTTTGTGTCAAACTAAAAGTTTCATTGGAAGAAAAGGTTTATTCAAACCTATTACCATCATAGCTAGGGTGATTCAAATGGATGAAACATTAGCAAAATTATAGGTACAAAATCTTCAGATAACAGGTTGGATTTTGATTGAAGAACAACAACTTGTGAAACTAAATCTTGGTATATAGGCAAATCCATAATACATCAAGGTTAATTCATAATTGACAAAGGAAAAGACTAAAATGTTTCAAAGCTACATAAGGAGTTCAAGGACGTGTTTGTTTAGACTTATAAAGATCTAAAAGGCATACCTCCAAAATAACTCAACATAGGAGTTGGATACCTCAATGCCACCAGCACATTAAGCAAGATACATATTGAACCCTAATTATGCTGCAATTGTCAAATAAGATATTGACAAATTATTAGCAACTAGATTCATTCAGCCAGTAGAAGAGGCTACATAATTATCACCCATAATGGTAGTGCTTAAGAAAAATGGAAAATTGATAATTTGTGTGGATTTCAAAAAGTTGAATAAAACAACCCAAAAAAACCCTTATCCTTTGCTATTTTCTGATGAGGTACTAAACATTATAGTAAGGTATGAAACATATCCATTTCGATATGGATATTCATGATACCATTAAATCTTTATAGCCTTTAAAGATAAATACAAAACAACTTTTGTAACAAATTGGGGAGCTTTTGTTTGGATGGCGATGCCATTTGGTGTCAAAAATGGGCCACCAACTTTCCAAAGAACAATGAGCAAAACTTCATGAACTGATCTAAATAGAATATTTAGATCAGTTCATGAAGATATTTTTGGATGACTTCATAGTTTATAGTGATATGGAAAGTCATTTAATGAAGCTCAGACTTTGCTTTCAGAAATGCAGAGAATATATAATTAATCTCAATCTAAAAAAATGTGCCTTCATGGTATTTTTAAGACTAATTTTAGGGTTAAAAATTTCCAAGGAAGGAAAAATACTAGACCCTAAAAAGGTTAAAGTGTAACGCGAAAATAGGTCACCCTACTTTGTGAATGCTCACTGATCAGGGAAATCAAGTTTGTTTTATTGGGCCGTTTGTTTCTGTGGTGGCTACCCTTGCATTACCACTGCATGGGAAGCTCTGTTGGGTGTGTGTGTGCGATGTTGTGTAGGGAAGCTTGAGTGACGATTGCTACTAAATGGGCATGGAGGCCGATTGGCTGCGCCAAATTATGACTAGGGATGGAGCTGCAATTATGGAAAATGTCGGTTTGGAATGACGACGGATGAGGCGGTTTGGTGTGTCTGAGGAAAGGAGCTATGGAGGAATTCGGGAGGGGGATTCTAGAAGACAGTCGTGAAGACGATTTAGCTCAATCGGTACAGAGGAGTAGGTGATGCATAGTGAGGGATAGTCAGTTGTGTGGGTGATCAGCATGGTTGGTTAGCTGCAATTTTTCCGTTGCGCGAGTAGCTAGCTAAGCAAGTGAATTAACATCTGGAAAGAGAAGTCAGAAAGAGAGAGAGACACTGGAGAGGAGAGTTCAGTTGGAGGTGTAGTGGACAAGTTAGAACCCGTGAGCCATGGAGTGGGTCAATTTGATCTTTTGATCCTTGTACACTCAGATCTGAAATGCATCTGAGTCTTGAGCCGAGGAAAGTCTAATGCAGATGTAGTTGTCGAAACTGGGTGAGGTAGCATATCAGGGCTATTGTAGACGTGTGTATACACTCAAAGTTTCTGCGTAGATAGGTCGAATTTTTGATGGATTATTCGATTCCATGACAGATCCGTTTGAGGAGGAGTAGCATGTCTCTATACAATTTTGATGAATGAAATGCAAGTTCTGTGGCTATGGCCTGAGTGGTGATTGTGAATATGATGTGAGCAGTGTGTATGTGGGGTCCTGTGTGTGCACTCAGGCTGCGAATCGTGTAGGATCTGAGGGAGAGCAAATGCAGAAGTCACGAAAGTTGGGGAACCTCAGAGACTTGGTTAGATAGACGGTCTGTAGAAGTTGTCAAGGTGTTTGTTGGTAGATCGTACCCTCTCTCTTTTTGGTTACACAAGTAATAGTGAATATGTTAGTACTTACAAACCCATAATAGATTCAGGTCTTTAATGGTATGGCTCAGTTTTATAGATGTTTCATCAAAAACTTTGCCTTTGTCATGGCACCAATCACCAAGTTGATGAAGAAAATGAAACCTTTTATTTGGACCAGAAAGTGTTAAGAAACTTTGGATGGGATATAATCCTAAGTTGTTTGATTTCAAATCACTTTTGTTTGGATGTGGTGTACCATTCAGGGTATTTTTATATTGTGTGTTGTATGTGTGATGACAACAATATCTATAGGCACCAACATAATAACACAAGACATTATTAACATGTCAAACTTCAAAATGGTGTTAGACAATGACAAAATGATAAAGTTCTTGCAACAAGATGTAACTATTATCATTGTAGTAGGTTCAATTACAAATTTGTCAGACAAATTTAGTGTTTGGAAAGGAAAGAAATGGGAAAACATTTTTAGCACTTTCCTTAACTACACAATTCGTATCAATGTGCATGGAATCCTTCATGTATTTTATTTTGATTATTCATAAAATTGTGTGTGGATCACACTTCATATATGAAGTTGGGACACATTCAACATGATTGAAAGATGTGTCATTTTGGAAGAGAACAATGATGGGATTAATGTGTGAAAGAAGTCACTAGGAAATAACAATTACCATCATCAAAAATTGTGTCCATCAAAATCACATTGCCCTATAACTAAAGTTGATCAAAAAACAACTCGTATGCAACTATTGTGAAACTATCCCTTGGGTATTACAGCTATTATGTAATTACCCCCCTATAAATATGAGTAATAAATAAATAAATTATCACATCAGAAGATTAGTTAACTGTATTATAATTGTTAATGAGTTGAAAATGGGTATTTATATAGTAATTTGTACACACTATACATACATCCATAGTCAACCATGTTTGATTTTTTGAAGAATTGCACTACACAATACTAGAATTCACAATTTATTTGACCAGGCTTAAGGTGATGTTTTTGATTGGTCATTTTGTGTGACTATTTGACTACTAGTCAAATTGAAGGTTTTCATTAATTCAAATTGATTATTTAAGAATTTATATGTATTTTGACCAATCGACACCCATTTAAAAATCAACATCAATCAACGAAATGTGTTGACTAGTCAATGTGCAATCAACATTTGAATTGTTGGGATCAAGGTTTGAACCTTGGTTACTTAAATAGGACACCAACAACTTTGCACCCAATTACCATTTCCAAATTATTACATATGAAGCCATATATTAAACTTATTTGACATTGTATCAATTCATGCTAAAAACCATCAATTTTGAAATGTAATTTCTTTTTCATATTTTGCTCAAATGAAAAAATTAAAAATAAAATTTGGAATTTTTCATAAATCTACACACTTGTAATAAATGGGGAAAAAAATTCAAATCATTTTTATTAAAAAACTGTTAGAATGTTATTGTTCAATAACAATTCAAACACAAAATTTCATACCATACTTTGGACATGTATACACATATATGTTTTTTTTAATAATTAATTTTTAATTAAATTTTTAATAGAAAAATAATGATTAATAAAATTTATGACTTAATTTTCTCATAGCTCAATAATTTTATATTAATTCTTCAATAAGTATAAATTTCTTCAATAACATTTCATTAATAATTACAAAGTTGACACCATGTTACATCTTGACAAGTATTATACATATTGAATGATATATATATATATATATATATGTCGTGATGTATTATATAACAAATTTAATAATAATAATTTATAACATGGATAATAATATACACACAATAATGATTATAGTGACAATGTTTCATTGGAACTAGTTTATGTAAGATGGGATTTTGTTGATTGTCATTGTGATAATTCTAAAGTCATTCCAAAATATAATTTGTCATAGTTCAAATTTCATTTTAGAATCATATCTTGTTGTTTTTCTTGCACCCTTTCAATGTTTTTGTTTGTTTGTATCATGTTGTTTTTCTTACACCTTTTTAATGTTGTTTTAATGTTGTTGTTGTGAACTTATTTAATGAACTAGACTTTCATTGACAAGAATGAAAAAAAATATCAATCGAACAAAAAACACATAGTAAAATATATAAAATTTTATCTTTTGAAAAGAAAAAATTGATTACAACAAGATTATTATGTCCACAAAAAATAAGTTAATCATTGTCATTAGTAGTGCAAAATAGCGTGGACCCTAAATATACATATGGATAATCATATACATACAGATAACACATGTTATTATTTTACATATGGATATAATATATACGTGTAATATAACAAGTCATAATATTAATAAAAGTCATAATGGCTACAAAAATTTGCTTTAAATACTTATTTCGATTATTATTAATACTTCAATATTATGTAAATTCAATTACAAAGATTTTTTTTGTTTCAATATTTTATTAATATGACACTATACTTAAAAAGTCACAAAAATTTATTGTCATTCAATACATTCAAATATTTTTGTAATTTTATAATTTCAACTTTTATCATAATTTCAAATTTATTAAACCTAAATACCTTTTCAAATATATAATAATAATACACAAATATTTTAATTTCAGAAATTTAACATAAATAAATATTTTATTGAATTTTTAATAAGTTTTTTCACAAAATTCATATATTTAATAAATTTGAAAAATATTGTAACTGGATTTTTTTAATTGGTGTAATTAAATAATTTAAAATATTGGGATAAATTAATAATAATAAGTTAATAATTTAAAAAATAATAATATAACTAAATAATTACCTAATTTTATTGTAATTGAATTACAAGACATTATTGTGATTATATTATTTCAGAAAATAATCAAATAATTACAATTTTTTTTGTGACTAAATCATTTTCGACAATCCATTAAAATATCAGATAATAATTAAATAATTTTCAAAAAATTGATTTAATAACTTTTTAAAATAATTTAAAAATAATTTCAGAAGATTACTAATGTAATAAACTTTGTAAACTTATGTAATTAAGTACATAGAAAAACTATTGTAACGAATACTTTCAAAGGGTGTCGATTAATAAATAACCATGATAATTAAAATTAATTAAAATCATTCATTCAAATTCTAAAAACCTTAACACCACATCAATTAAAGACATTTTAAAATGATATTTATAGCATTTGTCCAAATAAAGAATGTAAACAACAAATTGATTAAATAAACTTTGGTTTACATAATAATGTAGAATGTCATATTGTTATTAATTGACATACTAAAGGTTGTGATAAATAACTTTATAGATGCAAGATTTAAAATATTAGCTAATAATTATTATAAAAAATTCAATACTGAAAACTTAATTAGAATAATATCAAAAAATATTAAAGATAATATATTTTAGTATATACAAAAATAGAAATAACAAATGTTTGTTCAAACCATATTTGGTATTAAACCAAAATTATGAAATATAACTCATTAACATTGTATATGTTTAATTTACTCAACACAAGACTTAGGGCACCTAATTAATATAAACAATATTTACCTTTTTTGACCAGGCCATGTGCCATTTTGACAAATGAAACCCCTAGGGTAATTGCATAATATAAGTACCCCCTTGTTACTTTTGACTAGGCCAAATACCATTTTGACCCAATGAAACCCATAGGGTACCTAAACAGTATAGGTACCCCTTGTCACTTTTGACTAAATCAAATGTCATTTTGACTAAAATATTCATTTTTAAGTACATTTTAATTAAATGTTCAATTTGACACATGGTCAAATATGTCATCTTGGTCAAATTGTTTATTCAAAAACTACATGTCATTTAACACTTGAGCTTCTAATCAAAATGGCAATGTTTATAGGTCAAAAATGATCATTTTGTCAAGTTGTATGGTTTGATAAACCGTGAATTCTAGTAATGGTAATTGCAAGTGACAACTATTTTGAAATGATTATAAATATTGTGCCATTAACGTAACAATTATGTTGCATTTGGTGTACAATGTACACACATGTGATCATGCCATGTGTCTGCATTTCCACCTCCCAATATGGGATACAAATTTTCAACTAAATTTTTACTATGATTCCAATTTATACAATTAGGGCCACCTATTGAACTACTAAGTGTTCAACTATGTTGTGATTATTGTGCAACAACTTATAAGTTAATAAAGATACAAATTCATATGTAATATTTTATAAAAAAATATGTTTGAATAATTTGATTATTAAATATTAATTGTGTTAATACACTTAATTATTGTGAACTTACTAATTATATTAAATAATTTATTATTAATCGAAATAAGTAAATGTAATTCAGATAATTAATTTTAAATCAACTAACTAATTGATTGTGTTCATTAGATTAAATAATATGGATGTATATGAACAATAATTACTCATCAAATAATAATCAAATAAATATTTATCTAAGTTGGGGATGCTTAATAATGAATGAAACCAATTAATTAATATACTCATTATTTCATCAATAATTACAAGATCATTAATTATTTAAATTCATTAAAATTTTAATTATATGGATACATAACACATATTTAATTAATTTAGGACTTTTACAAAAATCTGAAAATGCAAAACAAAAAATTTACAATGTTAAATATTAAAGTATTTCCATCATGACCTTATGGCCACCAAAATGTCATTCTTAACCACAATGAAAAGCTTTTTAGAACCATAGTTTACATCCCAAGTTATACAAATTAAACCTTGAGGACACCATTGTAGGTTCTTTAAAAGAAAATGAAAAATTGCAAGATGATTAAATGGAATACAATTTAAATAAATCTAACAAACATAGTTTTGAATAATTGAAATCCAAACAAAACCCTTGAGGTGTGGTGGCTAATGGAATATAACAAGAGAAAAGGAAGTTGCAATAGTCAAAAAATCTAAATTACATAACACATAAGAATGAAACAAGTTACGAATTTATGTCATAAACTTATAACAACTACCCAAACTCTATTAAATGTTTTAAATAAAAATTGCACCTAGTGGCCACGAGCTTGTCAAAATAGCTAAATTGATTTGTACAAAAAAATTGAAACAAAAAATGCATTATTTAATACAAAAATTCTAAAAGCTCCCAAAAATAATTTGAAAATTTATGTCTAAAAGTCTTATAATGGCCCATTGTCAAATATGCAACAACATCAACACCATTTTGGAATTAAAAACTGAGTGGCAAACATTGTTTTTGCCCTTTCATATTTACAAATAACATCACACATTGTACGAACAATGGTCCAAATCAATTACAAACAAAAATGAATACAAGATTGTAGCAGAAATGAAAACATATAACATTGCACAAAAGTTATAATCAGCAAATGATTTACAAAATGGAAAGAAAATGTTAGAACTTGCATACCTAAAAGGGGTAGTTGATTGCGAACATTGCCATTATCATTATCCACATATTGGAAGAACCAATAATAATCTTTCAAGGAGGAATTTATATGAGGCTTAAAATATTTAACCATAACCTCATAATGAATTTGAACGTTATTGGTGAACGATAATTCAACCAACAATGGCCATAAATGAAATGCCAAGTCCAACCATTGCACCTTGGTCTTTGACAAGCTTTGTCAGTTGAATGATTCAAGAAATAGACCACTCCAATTTGGATTCCAAAGCGCCTTGTTGAGTTCATCATCAATTTATAATGTTTGACTCTCCTTCCCATAAGATAACATGTGGCAACCATAATACACGCATTTTAAATCCTTTAAATAATAATTGGACCTAGATGAAATTTCATTACACGTCTTGGAACATTATTCATGTTCCCAAATGAAAAAAAAATGATCCATGAATTTATCAGGCATTAACATTGGAAAAACTTCCAAAACATCCTCAAATTTCATACAAGACCAAATTGTGACATATAACTTTTCAAATGCCTTTGCAAGGAAATTCTCCACTCCAACTTTAACTTCCATTTTCATCTTGTTAACAAATTTTCCAAACATTCTAGCATTCCCTTGTATAATAGCCAAATGTGGAAAATAAAACAAGACGCCATTGATGTTGAGAATCAACATTTATTTAGGCCCAAGAAGTAACAAATGATGACGTGAATGCATTGAAGTGCCTTTGATGACTACATTTGGCTCAGAGGAAACATCAAACTAAAACAACAACAAAATATGTTAGCAAAATAAAATACATATTCACTAAAGGATAACATGATATTCAAAATAATAAGAATTATTGAATTGATGGCAAAATCTCCATGTCCTACCAATAATTAATTATTACAGGTTTTAGTAGATAATATGACAAACCATAACTATATCAAAGAACTATTTGTGGCCACCAAGGTGTTAGGTTGTCATACACCGTATGACAACCTAACAATATGTTTTTCAAATGCAATATTTTGAATCATAAACAATGGGTGCTTTTGCATGACCAAGCCATATGGAAAAATGCATTACATTTGACTCAATTCAATAGGGCTAGGCTAAAAAGATAAAAATCCACACATCTTAATTCAAGTTTTTAAACAATCCATCCAAAATAATTCAACAATATATAAATAATATAACTCACTTCTTTTTATTTAGAGATCTCGATTTCAATTTATTACAAAATGTTTCATCACACTTAAAAGAACAATGAACATTTATTTTTTCATACTAAAGGTCACTTGAAAGGACATCTATAATGCTACCAAAGGGATTCAATTCTACAAATTTATATACTTGCATTCCAAATGAATACATGGATTCTAAATAAGGGAAAAGGTAATTATCATTAGTGTTGGACCCATAAAAGGTGTCAAAGAAGATGGCATTAAAATGAGGATTAAACATACTTTTATGAAATGTATCATCTACTAGCAAGGTATTCTCAAAAGTTGTACAAGGAAATAGACGAAAGAAATCCTTTAGGTTTTTATGAAAGATAGGCTTGTTAGGCTTCTCTAGCAAGAAGTGATCATTTATGAGGTAGAGCATCTAGTCCACTATTATGGTTCAAATGGAACAAGAAAAAAAATTACAATTACAAAATTCAACTTAAAAAAAGTAGGAGAATCTTGAAGTTGACAACAAATTGAATATTACTAGCTTAACAATCCTTCTTCAAGGCAATGAATAAACATAAAAAGTCTAAAAGAACCTAGATAATGCTAAGAATAGTTTCCTCACCATCCAAGAACAAAAGGTCAAAGCTTGAATTTGAATGTTTGGCAGCCTTTGGGTGAATCACACCTACAACTCCATTGTCAAATCCTTCTTCGATTTGAATCTCAATTCATGTTGAATCCATGACTAGATTAGGATTCACATAATAATATATAGTTAAGATAACATCCAAAAAACAAAATTCATGAAATATTAGAATGAAAAATCCATAGACGTCAAATAAAAAACACTTTACATGACTCCATTCTTAGTAACAAATATTTAGCAACATTTTTATAAAAAAAAGGCTTACGAAATGTTAAGAAAGAAAGTACTAATCTTTTTGTTGTGTAGGAAATGAAAACACAAAATGAAGGAACATAGAAAAAAACTTCTCATCCAAAAGTGGATCCAAAACACCCAACAAAAAGGCAAACAAACATAAAACACATAAACAACAAGGTCGGCCTGGCAAACACCACCCATACAATGATCAAAACCGCAGTAAAAGTGATGGTAGCCAAAAGTCGTACAAAAATATAACAACATACAAACTAATTAATGCCTTATGGCTTCAATGTAAGCAAAGAGTAAAACCAAAACAAATCTAACCCCAATGTGGCATTGCTAGAAGAAATGCATGATCACCAGGCAAAGAAGTGGAATGAAATAGAAGAAAAAAGCAACACCTAATGACCACCAAGCATAGAAGCAACACAATAAACATGAAAAAACAAGACTTGGCAATTGCACGACGTAAAAATAACCAAAAAAAGACAAAAGAGGCAAGGCCTAATGGCTATTAGGCATAGAAGAAACACAAAAGACAAAAGAAGCAAGACTTGGTAGTCACGAAGCATAGAATAACACATAAAAAATGAAAGAAGTAAGGCCTAATAGCCGCCATGCATAAAAGCAACATAAAAAAGATGAAAGTAACAAGGCATGGCAACCACTAGGCACAGAAGCAGCACAAAATAGATTAAAGAAACAAGGCCTAGTAGTTGTTAAGCCTAGAAGAAGTAGGTGTAGTAGCAGTTGTAGTTTTTATGCCTAGTGGCCCCCATGTGTAAAAGTCAAAGAAAAAGACGATCTAGTTAGTGTTTAGTGGCCACTTGGCATAAAAATTACAACTACAACTATCCTTTCCTTTCTAGCACTACTAGAAATCATGTCGTTTACAATCAATCACTATGCAATTAGCATGCAACTGGGTGTTGTTTGCAACTATTTCGGTCATGTTTACAATTATACATTTGGTATTGTATAATTTTTCAGCCATATGGTTATGTGTGCAACTAATGTGCAATTAAATGTGTACAACATGGACAACTGTCATAAAAATGATGGCCTAAACTTATACATACTTAAATTATTATACTTAATATATCTACATAAGTTAACCCCATGTTAACATAAGTTAAATAAACTAAAAGTTAAACTAACCATGGCTAAATTAAATTAGGCTAAACTAACCATAGTTAAACTAAGTTAAGCTAAAATAATTATGGTTAAAATTAACCATGGCTAAAATTAACCATGGTTAAAATATTTATGGCTAAATTAAATTAGGCTAAACTAACCATAGTTAAACTAAGTTAGGCTAAAATAATTATGGCTAAAATTAACCATGGTTAAATTTAATAGGCTAAAATATTTATGGCTAAAATTAATTATGTCTAAATTTATTAGGCTAAACTAATTATGGCCAAATTAAAGTATGTTAAATTAACTATGGCTAAATTCAGTTAGGCCAAAATAATTATGGCTAAATTAAATTATGAAAAAATAATTATTGTTAAATTAAATTAGGTTAAATTATTTATGGCTAAAATATATTAAAATATATTAATTATTGCTATTTTTTGGCTAAAATAAATATGGTAGATTAAGTTAGGTCAAAATAATTATGGCTAAATTAAGTTAGACTAAAATATTTATGGCTAAACTAAATTAAGCTAAAACTAACAATGGCTAAATAAATTATGGCTAAACTAAATTATACTAAATTAAATTAAGCTAAACTAAACCATGGTTTAAATATATATTGCAATTTTAAAATTTTATTTGTCAAATATATTTAAATATTTGTTTTGGTAAGCAAAAACTCTTGATTTTATTTTATTTGGAATCTTTTTCAAAAAATGTAAATTTGATTAAACAAAAAAATTATTGAGAATCAATTAATATGATAATATTAATATTTGTTATAAATATTCATAATTTATCAATTAAATTTTTATTGTAATTATAATGATAATCAATTATATATATATAATATCAATAGGTATTTTTAATTACTAGTTTAAGCTATATAATAATGTTTAAATTATATTTTCATTAAATAATCACAATTATTAAAACTATTATACAATCATCTTTGAAGTGCAAAAGAAAACGAGTAATGAAAAATTAACAAGAAGAAAAATAAGAAAACTAAGTTTTCCAAGTTGCAAAACTTTTTCTTTTCTTTTCTTTGGACCCCTCCTACTTTAAAACCTCATAACTTTCCTATTTCTTATTCATTTTAAACGATTTAAAATGCTATAGGAACGCCATCTGAAGTTGTACAAATCATGTTTGAACTTTAATAGCCAAAATGGTAACATAAAAGGAACTTTGTGGGTGTTTAAGAATCGGCTTTTGTAGTGTTCATTGGTTTTTTTTTTAGTTTTTGACCCTTTATTTTGGGGGGCCATAACTTTTTCATTTCTTTTTTTTTTCAACGATTCTTTGTGTTAGATGTGCCAAGAGGAGGGCTTCAAGTTTTATTTGGACACAAGAAGTAAAAAAACCCTCCCCTGGCTGCTATACTTTAATACATTAGTTGCATCTAATGTGCAATTAAGTTGGTTCATGAAGTTTGCAATGGAATTTTTTATCCCATATCCTTTGGCTTCAAGTTCTATTCGGCTCAGTATATAAATAGGAAAAATGACATTGATGTAACCAAACACAAAGCGCCATTGGGGATGAGTAAATAAATAAAACTTAACCTTCATGAAATGGTTAATATTAAAAATAAAATTGGATTATTGTAATTTTACCTATATAGCTTAAACCTACCTATGTTCAACCTACTTACATACTTTAAATAAACCCACTTACCTAATAAGGTTAAATAACTACCTACCTACTTAGGCAACACATGTCAACATCTTATTAGCCATAAATTGGATGACTTAAATTTCATTAATTAATATTTTTAAATTAAAAAATAGTTGGGCCTTAATTACCACGTGTCATCATATAATTGGTGTTTAAAAAGGACATGTGTTAAAATGGTCAATGAACGCTCCATGGTGTGCCACGTGTCATCATCTTAGTGGTAGAAATTTTAATGATTGAGATTAATCTAATGAATTTTTAATTTTGCAAACACAAAAATAATTAAATAGTGACACGTGTCCACAAGATAGTTGTCCAATTTTTAAACACATGTCATATTTTTATTAATTACATTGCAGTTGCAAGGAGAGTTGCACATAAGGTGCAACTACATTTGGATTAGTATGAATGTATATTAGCACCGTATGTACATGTTGCATACGTAATGTCACATGCAACTGAATGTCATGTGCAACTTGTCTTATGCAATTACACAAATTTACAATTACATGTGTCGCATGCAACAGAAATTTAGTTGCAAATGATAGTTGCAAAATCCAAAATTTCTAATAGTGCAACTATTCATTGGACAATAAAGAAAAACTTTAAAGTTAAAAAACCTTTATAAAACAAAACTTTGAACATTAAAACCCTAGGAAACGAAATTAAAAAAAAAGAATTATTTCATAAATTTAACAAGGAAAAATCTGTTATTTAAAACTGAGGTGAAACATTAAACAATAATAGTCCATTAATTATTTTCCCATGAAATTTATGTACATTATTAAACATTCTAGTCTAACATCCTTAATCATGATTTTTTTTTAATCTTTGGGAATGTAACGGGCTCAAGGATTCCATAGGTCCAATTTTTTGTAGAGCTTCACCAAGCTCTTGCATCAACTTGTGTTCATATGCAAGCCTAATTATAATGTCATTTGATGAGGTTATTGACGTGTGCATTATTGAAATATTGAGGGAAAGAAAGGGGTCACCACTAGTTTGGCTGATGACATGAAAAATTCCTTCCACTTGTTTCTCTTGAGCATTGGATTGCTTATGTGGAGTTTTCTTGTTTTTGGAGGTTTGATCTTTACTATTGGATGAACCTGTAGATCTTTTATTTCGATTCAAATACCTTTTTTTTTTTTCGTCAATGGTAGGCAGTTGAAGAGGAGGCTCACTTCCTTCATCTCCCCTTGCAATTACTTCATCTTTAATATAATTCAAATCATTGTCTCTAGGAGTTTGTATTCCAACAATGATGTGCAGAACTTTAGGATTCGTTTCGATCCCCATATCTCTTGTTGGAACTTCAGAAAACATATGTAGATAGACAAACACAATGATTTCACAATTATTCCTATTGAGATCAAGAGGGATAATTTCAAACACTTTACAGTTGTACTCTTACATCCCATGAATATTGAAGATAAAAAACCCAAGATGAAAAGATAATCAAATGACATTACAAAAAATCCATAAAAATAATGGAAACTAAAATGAAATTATAGTGACAAACATGTTCAAATTTTCAAGTTGGACTTACTAGGGAGATATAGGTCACAATTCCTCCACCAAAGATGTTTATACATATCGTACAATTAATCAAAATTGGCTCCATAATTTTCGATAAAACTTCCAAGTAGATCTCATTTTGATATAGACAATGGTCATCAAGAAAATATGAAATTATGTTTTCAATAAATGAGGGTAGTTTCTTATTTCTTAAGAAATCGAGTTATGTAGATTTGCCAATCCTCCCCATGAACAAGTACACATAAAATACTAGCTTTTTCATGACACTTGCATTAGAGCCAAGAGATTTTATTCATGTGGCCTTGTATTGGTCAAACTCAAATTTCAACTTCGTGACAAAAATTGACTTCATGATAGTTGAAAAAAAGAACTTGAATGATTCATGATCACAAAAGGCAAATTATTGTCTTGAATGTCAACTTGGCATTTAGGAGCAAATTAAAAAAGGAAACCTAGTCCAAACCTTTATAAATAACATGCATTTATTTGGTTGTGTGTGTTGTTGATACGACAACAATAATACTTGTCATGTTGTCCTGTAAATATGATATTGTTTGACTTTTATCAATCATGTCCAAAAAATTTGCGATATCATGGAGCCTATCATATTTGTAATGAGTCTCCAAAAGAATAGACTTCATAGCGATAGCATTTGGAGTTGTGATGTTTATCCATTTTCTCATGGTAGTTGTAAATCCAGTTAATGGAGCATCATCAGATGGGTTCGGTCTCATCTTCTTGGTGTATAACTCATCATTGAGTTATGAATCCAAAATTGAAAAGAACATTTTGTCTAGCTTATGTTGTTCATTCTTCTCTAGCTAATCTTCATTAATGTATGGCTTTTGATTATTAGTTGTTGGTTTGGGAGCTCGAAAAAAAATCATTATTTCATTATGGATCACAACCTCCCTCTTTAAAAGTTTCGTGAACTCATGCATAGATTTTAGGTCAGGTTCAACACCCCCCCCCCCCCCCCCCCCCCCCCCCCCCCCCCCCCCCCCCCCCCCTTGTAAGTCAATCATGCAATGTGATTCTTTTATAAATGAATCACATTGCCAACTTTTCAAACTGCTTCTCCTTCAAATTCATGAGGTAGCCAAACATAAACTTCCCAATTGGTTTTGGAGGATGAGTTGGTACTTCGCCACTATTGTCCAAAATGTTACATCTCTCCCATTCTAGAATAATTGTTTCCTAAAGGGTAAAAACAAGGTTTGAAGTAAGAAGAATACTCATACATTCCTTTGTGAAGTCTACATTAAACATTGGCTTTAGTGTTTCATTAAATTTATGCATAATTTTCCAAACTATAAGGAGATAATAATTGTGAATAGTGCAACATAATGAGAATAGAGGGCATGATCAAAACATAAAATGGATTTGGGTGAAAACCTTGTATTGCCAAGTGTGATGCAATGATCCATTGAGAATAGGTAGAGGCCTCTCATGTGCATTCCAAATTCAACGAGCATGGGCCAAGTTCTCTTGATAAGACGGTGCTATTTGCAAGTTGTAATCATTGTTATCCAAAATCTTTGACATGTAGATTTTCACAAAGTCCAAGTCCCAAACCACCACAATTTGGAATTTATTGTACAAGTTTCTAACTTGTTGTGTGATGTTGTTGTTGGCAACAAGTTCTTGCATAAATGAAAAGACAAAAAAATTCAAAATTTTCTTAGAACAATGTTAGAAAAAAAAAAGATGGAAAATAGTAAAATTGAGTTGACCAACCTTTGCTGCAACAATCATGTGTTGCCCACCCACTATAAAAACTTGTAAATCTTTAATCTCCTCCCAAGTCCTTGGTGCACGAGGGAAAATAAACTCTCGTCTATCTTGGTCCTTTGGAATTGTAAAAATTGGAACCTTAGTATCAAACTTATTATGTACAATGATACGGGTTTTAATTTCGTTAACATGTGCCTTTAATAATGGACAATACACGATTTTTAGTGGTGCCCTTTTGAATCTATCCATTGAAACTAAAATGTCCTTCACTAGGGCAAATCCTAGCGGAAATGAATTTGAATACTCTATTTTATTGTCCTTGAGATGACATTCAACAACATCAAACCCTTTTTCCTCCTTTCCCATAATGAGTTTTCCAAGAATATTTTTTTGCTTTTCCTCCTTGGATATTTCCTTGCGTGGCCTCTTCACCAGCCTCACTAGGCTCGAGCTCATGACCATGGTTGTTGTTCGCTTTGAGCCTCCTATGACTCTTGAATATTTTCCTCCTTAACCAATTGCACAAGCTCATACAACTTGCTTCATTTGACATCAACTTCAAATGTGTCCAAGTCCCTAATGCCTTTGAATTTGAACCCCTTTTCCACACTTGATGACATTAGTTCATCAATCAATGAACTAATAGGACATACAAGGCCAACTTGTTGCTTCTTTCACATGTCCTTCAACATGATAATCACCTTGTCAAATGCATGCATGTAGTGCACCAAGGAATGGATAGGCATTTTTTTAACATTGTCTTGATTTCCATTCTTTATGAAGTGGAAGTTGAAAGATGAATCCTTTCGATCAACCCTAATTGCCTAAGAGGTAACCACCAACAATAGCTCCCAGATTTCGAGCTCTAAGATGGAATGGATCATGCTCAAGCCCAAATAATCTCCTAATACCTTTTTGAGTAATGGAGGTGTGTATTTTTATGAAGAACAAGTCACATGTATAACTTTAATAATCACAATTGGAAAATGCCTATAAAATGTTCGAGTAGTTCTTCTCAATTATTACTACGTAAAAACACCTAGCAATCGCAAGAAACTTCTTTCTAATTCATTGGGTTGAAGTGCCATGTGGTCACTAATTGCTTGTTGTTTATCATTTCTCATAGAAACCCTTAGCGATCACTAAACGTTTCTTGAAATCTTTATTGCAATTAAACACCTTGCAGCCGCTAGAGGTTTTTTTTCTATTTGTTTTAGATAAAAACTCCTAGCGAACACTAAACGCTTCTTTACTGTTCTTACACATAAAGGTGCCAAGTGGCCACCAGACACTTCCTTATAATTATTTCACACATAGACTGAAAGTGATCGCTAGGTGTTTCATGTGATTTTTTCACAAAAACACTTGGTGGCTTCTAGGTGTTTATTTCTAAATGATTTCGCACAGAACGTTTAGTGGCTACCATGAACTTTGTGTGATTTTCACATAGAAATGTTTGGTGGCCTCCATGTGTTTATTTTTTAATTATTTCACATAAGAGTGCTAGGTGTTTGCCATGCGCTTCGTGTGATTTTTGCACATAAATGACTAGCAATTGTGAAATGTTTCTTTTTAAACGATTTCACACAAAAGTGTTTGGCGACCACTAGGCGCCTCTCTTTGAATGATTTCACATAAAAGTGTTTAGTGACCACCAAACACTTTGTGTGATTTTTGCACAAAATGCTTAATGGCCACTAGGCACTTTCTTTTTGAATTATTTCATATAAAAACACTTAGCATCTACTAGGTGCTTTGTGTGATCTTTGCACAAAAAACGTAGCAACTACCATGTGTTTTTTTCTAAATGAATTTGCATAAAATTGTTTAGTAGCTACAAGGCACATTGTGTAATTTTCAAATAGAAATACCAAGTGGTTGTCAAACATTTCTTTTATAATTATGTCACATAGTAGCACTTAGAATCCACTAGGGGCTTTGTGTGATTTTTGCATAGAAATTTTTGGTAGCCATCATGTGTTTCATGGGATTTTGGCACAAAAATACTTAGCAGCTGCCAAGTGCTTCATGTTATTTTTGCACTAAAAAGCTTGGCGGCCACCAGGTGCTTCATGTGATTTTCACACAAGAATGCTTGGTGGCCACCATGCATTTCTTTTTGAATGATTTTGAATAAAAATACCTAGTAGTCACCAAACACTTTGTGTGATGCATTTGTGTGCACATGAAACTCCAATTTCCAATTTGGAGGTATTAGAATTGGTGTTTCCATGTACTTTTACTTGATCTGTTTAGCTAACCTAATTTATCTTAATTAAGTGGGACTTAATTGAACATCTGAACTAACACACCTGATAATAATTTCATGATAGATGTAATAGTTTCCAAACACAAAGTTGTCAAGTATGGTTCTTATAGGATTTCATGTTGTGATCCACTATCTCCATATGTCAATAAAAACCCATGGTGGAGGATCCTTTGAAGGATTCAACTTAAGTTTATTTGCAAAAAAAATTTGACAACTGTTTTTTGAGGATCAGAAAGAGCACATTAATGTGTCCATATTTTGTCTCCACATCACACTACTCTTTTTAAAAGTAAATATTATACTAAATGATGTTGGTTTCGAAAACCCATGATGTAGCATGATTTCATTTCAAATGATTTTTTTGGTGTTCCAAATGCATATGCCATTCAATCATTGATTTTAAGTGCAAGTTACCATCGCATGTAGGCCAATTGCCAAATGTGACTTGTTGAACAAGGAGTTCAATTACAAGCTCCATAAATTGTGTCTCGTTGAACCCAACCAAACAAAATAAGGTTGACGTTCTAACTAAAATAAGAATAATTGTTGGTATAATCTTAGTGCCATCCAATTATCTCTTCTCCTCCCAACCAAATAGTATTGAACTTTGCAACAAAAATGCTTTATCAGAAGGTATAGTGATATTGATCCCTTCCTTGATGGATTTTATGCCAAAAATGGTGGGCATATCTTTCAAAAGTTTGTTTCATACAATCATGACTTAGATTTTGGAATCCTACAATTGAATTAACAAGTTGTTTGGATGTTCAATTCCACATGCATTATTTTAAAAGCCTTCCAAAACCAATATTTCTTGCATGCATTTAAAGCTAGTTAGTAAATATTAGATTTAAATATCAAAACTAGCAACACAATATGGGTGCAAGCATCCTTGGGTGGTACTGTAACCAAAAAAGGAGGAACACCCAGAATGCTTCCAGGCGCCCTGTCTGACCCCCCCCTAGGACCCAACTATGTCCTCTCAGAGACACAGTCTGTCTGCTATTTCCCTGACTTACTACAGCTCGAGGGCTGTTGTGCAGGACCACACAATGCAACTTGCGATCACACAGATGGAGAGTACGAACCTCATGCCTCACAACACAACAAACAATTAGGCTCGTGACTTCAGATTAAAACTTCTACAGTGCATCGGCATAGCCAGATACCACTGACTGACACCAAGAGACTTCACAAACTCAACTTCTTGTCTTTTATTTCCTGGAAATCACCCCGACAGCACAAGCTTCCAGACTTTTGCCATCGTCTAATCTGTCCAATTGTCCCTGGATCAGAAGCTAGAGTCTGTTAATTGCTAATCGCAGCGGAAGAGAAAAACTAGCAATTCGACTCCCTAAATGCTCCCTAAGCTCTCATCTATATTGCCTCTTACTCACTACTTTCCTCTCCAAGATCAGCCAGTCGACAGCCAACCTGCCGCTCTCCAAAACTAACCCCTTCTCCTTTCTCTTCTCTATCTTCTCTCCTACTTGTCTTCTTTTCCAACCGTTACTGGCTTCCTCGTGAAGCTTTCTTCGTCCTCGCAATCCTCGCTCATATTGCTTCCCTCCATCCTTCATCAATGAGGCGTCGCATGCCTTCATTAATCTCGCCGCCAAACGCCCATGCATCCCATGCAAATCAAATCATCCTTCACACCAAAGAGACTGAGATCTGCCGTTACTGATCATCAGAGGCGGCCAAACAGTCCTCACATTCACACAAGTCGCCCAGTC
>Ga0209208_10003368_pt1 | contig 22909 bp, 30 predicted proteins | sample S1TSphfallax_3_FD_187694 | JGI IMG/M metagenome (GOLD analysis project Ga0209208, IMG submission 187694) | Host-associated microbial communities from peat moss isolated from Minnesota, USA - S1T2_Fd - Sphagnum fallax MG (SPAdes) (version 2) | ecosystem: Host-associated > Plants > Peat moss >...
GCAATTACCGGGGCCATTGTGGGCGGTCCGGTGGGGGCGCTGACTGGCAGCCTGATCGGCGCGGGCGTGGTGACCACGCACCTGATGGTCGATCATCCGCAGGCGACGCTCGAACCGGGATCGATCCTATTGTTTCAGACAACCGAGCCGATGAACCTGTTGCCGGCCGCGCATTGAAGTTCCCTCCCCTGGGAAGCACGAGGGCCGTCAGCGGAAGTTTTGCTGGCGGCCTTTTTCTTTTGCATGGAGCCGGAAAGCGCGGCGCTTGTTACGATAAGAGGCGATGACCGACGCCGCAATTCACCCGACTCATAAGCAGCAACTGCTCTCGCTCCTGGCCCGGATTAGCTTCCGGCTGGGGCATTTCACGCTTTCCTCTGGCGGCACGAGCGACTACTACATCGACTGCCGGACGACGACGCTGCACGCCGAGGGCGGAAGGCTTACCGGGCACGCCGTGCTGGAATTGCTGGAAGAGCAGGGCATCGGCGCGGATGCCGTTGGCGGGCTGACCATGGGCGCGGACCCGATCGTCTGCAATGTGGCCACTGCAAGCGCGTGGCGGGCCATCGAGCGACCGGAAATGCCGCTGATTCAGGGATTTTTGGTGCGCAAGGCGGAAAAAGCACACGGGACCGGGCGGCGGATCGAGGGATTCTGCCAGGAGGGCGCGCGGGTGGTGATTGTGGACGACGTTTGTACGACCGGGGCTTCTACGATCAACGCCATTCAGGCGGCGCGGGATGCCGGCATGGTGGTGGCTGCGGTGGTTTGCCTGGTGGAGCGGCAGGAGGGTGGCGGACGACCGGCGGTGGAAGCTGCCGCGGAGGGTGCGCCGTTTTTCGCGCTGTTTACGGCCAACGATGTTCGCGCCGAGCATGTGGCGCAAATTGGCTGATCGTACTTGAGGTGAAACGGCGAGAGCAGGCCAGATATCCAACTGGCCTGCTCTCGTTGTGTAAGGATAGTCTTTCTATGGTTATAACCCGCCCTGCGCGGAGTCGGTCTTGGCTTGATTCGAGAGGATGCGAATGTCCACGCGGCGATTTTTGGCGCGGCCTTCGCGGGTGGTGTTGTCGGCCACTTCCTTGTCCTTGCCGATGCCGATCAGGTAGAAGCGGTGGGCCGGAATCGCGTATTTCGCGGCCAGGTATTGGACTACCGCATCCGCGCGGCGCTGGCTGAGGGCGTAGTTGTAGTCGGCGTTACCGGTCGAGTCGGTGCTGCCGGTGACTTCCAGAATGTAGCTCTTGACGGTTCCGAGAGTCGCAGCGAAGGTGTCGAGCTGGGCCTTGTCTGCGGCGGTGAGCACGGCCTTATCGAAGCCGAAGGTGACGGACAGATTGCCGATGGGCTGATAATTGTCCAGTCCGGCGACGACGCTGGCCAGCGAATCGGCGCGATGCACGGCGTCGTTTGCGGCCATTTCGGCCTCGCCGGCGGCCTTTTGCGCGCCCTGGGCATTGGCGGAAGCCGCGTCGGCCGCGCCCTGCGCCTTCTGGATGCCGGCGGTGGCGCGGTCATCCGTGTCGTGGATGGCACGGTTGTTGGCGGCCGTTTTCTCGTTCAGCTCGTTGGTCTGGTCAATGATTGGCGCGGTCTGGGTGCGGACATAGTTCTTGGTGGCGCAACCCGCCAGCGTTGCGATGGCGGCTGCCAGTACTGCGAGCTTGAGCAGATCGATTTTCTTGATCGTCATGGGAAGTCCTTTCGGGAACCTGGCCTCCGTGCGTCAGACTTGCGGAGGCTCTCGGAAGCGCAATCGGGCTGGTATAGCGCATTTGCATTGCCAAAGGGGGCTTGATTGGCTATGCGTATGCATTCATTGGGTTTATGGCGTGGCCGGGAGGTTTCCGGAGCTTGTATGTCATGTAAAAATTACATGGCTCGCGTAACGCTTACGTGCTGTCCTGGCGTAGATTCTTCCGGCGCAGCCCGCCTTTATCAGCAAGAATGCGTTTAGCTGGACAGGGACGAGGAAAGAGATTAAGCGATGGCTGGCCGGGCTGGGAGCAATCTTCAAGCTGGGAAAAGGCTCCCATCTGCGCGTAACTCTGAGCTCAAGGCGCTTGGAAAGACGCAGGAAATGCGCGTGGTGTAAGGCATCCCGTGCAATTGGCGGCATTCCCTTCGGCCGGGGCTAGTCGATTGCAGCTTTGGGGTGTTTGGGTGCCTGCCGCTGCTGGTTTGTTGGCGGTCGATTCGGGTGTTGGAGCGCGCGCAGTCGCCTCAGCCGAATGGGGTATCGTGTTAGGAGGAGCACAAGGGAATGAACACTGTCTTGGAGATCGAACGTGCGATCAGTGCGCTTTCGCCGAAGGAGTTGGCCGAGTTGTACGCGTGGATGGATCAAAACAGCCCTGTCGACGTACAGCTTAAGACGGACCTCGATGCCGGGCGCTTCGACGACCGCATCGCCCGCGCTTTGGCCGATCACAAAGCCGGAAACACACAGTCTCTTTGACGCGCGTGACGACTCACCGCGCGAACGCGGATTTCTGGAAGGATTACCAAGCCCTTCCCGTGGAGGTTCGCGCTCGGGCGGACAAGCAATTCGCGCTGATCAAAGCCAATCCGCAGCACCCATCGCTGCAATTCAAGAAGGTTGGCGAGCGGAACGGCGAGGAAATTTGGTCGGCCCGCGTGACGCTGAAGTACCGTGCTCTCGCCGTCAGGTTGGCTGACGAATATCTTTGGTTCTGGATCGGACAGCATGACGTTTACGACGGCATCCTTTCCTAGGCGTCCTCGGCTCCCCCGCAGTGTTTTTCTGTCCCGCAAAGGGTAAGTTTCGGGACGTTGTGCGGGGCTGCCGCACAGTGCTAGCCAGCAGCTGTGGTACTGCGGAAACCCCGGTCTCAGGGGCGAGACCGGCGGCACCCTCCAGAGGCACTCACATTACGACCGTTTAGACCTGCGCCACCCGCCGTTTTTGGCTGCCCCCATTCTTACCCCAGAATAGAATCGTTGGAGGTGGAGCCTATGCGTGGATACAAGACCGTCATTCAAGAGGCGGAGTTGCTGGCTATGGCGCCTGAGGCTGCAGCCGAATACTTGAAGAAGCGAGCCAAGCAGCCTGAAGATGAGCTCTACCACGACCCGGTTGACGAGGAAGCCGAAATTACCCTACTTGGCCGTTCTAACACGCTGATTAATCTAGCGCTTGCGCAAAATGCTCGATTTATGGAGACCTTGCGGCGGATATTCCGAACCTCACCGCCATGTAGCGCTATTCGGCTCGCAGTCCTCTCGAACGGGACGCGCTGGCCTGCATACACCCACTTTCCCGTCGAGCTGTTTAGCGAACGAAGGCAAGAAGCCAGGGAGCAAGCGGCCGCCTGGCTCGCCGGTGCCGCGATGGAAGAGCTTCAAGCACTCTTTGAGAATCCCAGGATCGACGACGACTTTCTGAGTGACCTGTTGGAGCGCTCCAAGCCGTGGGACACGCTGACTGACGAGCGCCTCGTTACCATTGTGGCAATCTTGGGCCGTAACGAGCGGATGTGGACACTACGGGATGACTTCGCGGACGGCTTTGCAGATACCAGGTACCATGCTGTGTTCAATTCGGCATGGACGCTCGCCGAAAGCGTTGAGCCGAGCGCACGCTGGGCTAAGGCGCTGTCCTACCTTTACGACCGATTGGAGCCATATGCCTTCTCGATTAAAGAACCCCTGGGACTTGTAAATCGTTGGCGTCCCGAGCCATCCAACTCCAAGCTGGCCGAAGAGGAAAAAAAGAGAAACGCTCGTGGTTCCTTGTCTGACTATCAGGGTGTGCGCAAGGGGCTGGCAAGGCTCGCGCTACGCGCGAACGCCGACCTTTTGACGAGGCTGCTTGCGAGCGACGATCCGGGCTTGCGCTCGGCTGCCTACGCTGACGGGCGCTTGACCCCTGAGCAGTTGTTAGCCGCAAGCGAACGGGAAAGCAGACTCGTTTTCGATCAGGCAATACGCAACCGAAACCTGTGGCTTTGGCGCACAGCTCCAGGAAGGGAAGCGCTAGCAAAGATAGCGCGGGGCGTGGATTCGGAGGATTGGTATTGGACGCTCTACAAGAATACTTGGGATATTATTGCCAAAGAACACCCTGACTGGTTCGAGGACTGAGGTCTGTACTGTCCATTGCCCCGGCGTGTCTGCATAGTGACTATCGGAGATTCGTCGGCAAACACGGAGCGCCACCGTAGCAGGTGTTTGTCGTCCGTCAATGTTTTATGCTTCGAAGCTGGGCGGCGGCGTGTTTTCGTAGCCATGAGCATTTTTCCACTTCAAGTACGCGTCTCTCGCTGTGTCGAACCATTCGTCATGCGGTTCGATTTCGCATAGTTCTACGATGTACTCGCCCAAGGCAAGAAATCGACCATAGTTCGTGTGCTCAGGCCATCCGTACCAATCGCCATACTCCTTGCCAAGTTGATTGGCGATCAGCATCGTCCTGTGCTCATGCTCTTCTTTTTCCTTCTGTGTCCTGACCATGTTTTGATTATATCTCCGATCTAAGAAAGTGTAAGTCTTGGACAATTTGAAGATTCGCAAGCGGTATGTGCGGGTGTGCCCCAATTTTTGTGGCAGGGTGAGGACGGCACGCGCGAATCGCTACACTAGAGATTGGCGCTGGCCGCCGCCCCGCACATGGACTTCTACGAAAAAATTCGGAATTTGCCTACGCTGCCTGGGGTGTACCTCTACAAGAATGCGGAGGGGCAGGTGATTTATGTGGGCAAGGCGCGCAATTTGCGGTCGCGGGTGCGCAGCTACTTGCTTGCCGCCAACCAGATGAATGCCAAGACCGGGACGCTGATGCGTGAGGCGGTGGACCTGGACTACATTTTGGTGGCGAACGAGATGGAGGCGCTGGCGCTTGAGAACAATCTCATCAAGCAGCGGAAGCCGCGGTTCAACATCCTGCTGCGGGACGACAAGACGTATCCGTATGTGAAGCTGACGCTGGGCGATCGCCATCCCAAGGTGTTTGTGACGCGGCGGCTGCGCAAGGACGGTTCAGCGTACTATGGGCCGTATTTTCCGGGGAATCTGGCGTATCGCGTGGTGGATTTGATTCACCGCAGCTTCCTCATCCCGAGCTGCAAGGTGGATCTGTCGAAGTACCATCCGCGGGCGTGTTTGCAGTACTACATTCACCGCTGTTTGGGCCCTTGCGTGAAGGAGCTTGTCAGCCCTGAGGCGTACGCCGGAGCGGTCAAAGATGCGCAGCTTTTTCTGGAGGGGCGGCACGCGGAGCTGGAGCGGAGTCTGCATGGGCGCATGGCCGAAGCTGCTCAAAACGAGCAGTTTGAGCTGGCGGCGCGGTATCGCGATTTGATCTCGACGGTGCATCAGTTGGAGGAGAAGCAGCGGATTGCGACGGCCGACTCGGATGACGCGGATGTGTTCGGGTATCACTACGAGGCGGGGTGCGTGGCTGCGAATCTGTTTCATATTCGCAGCGGCAAGATCGTGGATCGGCGGGAGTTTTTCTGGGAGGAACTGCCGGAGTTTCTGGCTGCTCCGACGGAGGCCGAAGCGCCCTCGGAGGAAGAGCTGGAGGCAGCTTTGGCGCGGGCGAACTTTGAGGATGAGCCTGAGGCTGCGGAGCCAGTTTTCGAGCCGGGGCAGTTCTTCTCGGCGCTCCTGAAGCAGCTTTACATCGACCAGCAGTACGTCCCGCGCACCATTCTCGTCCCGGTCGATTTTGAGGATCGCGAAACCCTCGCCGGCCTTCTCGCCGAGCGCACCGGGCATCGCGTGGAGCTGGCCGCGCCGCAGCGAGGGGACAAGCGATCGCTGATCGACCTCGCCGGGCAGAATGCGAAGCAGTCGTATACGCAGCGCTTCCGAGTGCTGGAGCCTTCGCGGAAGGCGGTGCAGGAGGCGCTGGCCGACGCGCTGATGCTGCCGGAGTTGCCCAAGCGCATCGAGTGCTTCGATATTTCGCACATCCAGGGCGCGGAGACGGTGGCGTCGATGGTGGTGTGGGAAGACGGCGCGATGAAGAAGTCCGCTTACCGCAAGTTTCAGGTGAAGACGGTGACTGGCGTGGACGATTTTGCTTCGATGCGGGAGATTGTCGGGCGGCGGTACAAGCGGGTGAAGGAGGAAGAGCAGGCGATGCCTTCGCTGATCCTGATCGACGGCGGGTTGGGGCAGTTGCACTCGGCGTTTCAGGCGCTGGAGGAGCTGGGATTCACTTCGCAGCCGCTGGCCTCGATCGCCAAGCGCGAAGAAGTGATCTACGTTTACGGCAATGAGGATGAGCCGGTGGTGCTGGATAGGCGGTCGCCGGTGCTGCACCTGGTGCAGCAGATTCGCGATGAGAGCCATCGGTTTGCGATTGGCTACCATCGCAAGCGGCGCGAGATGCGGGATCGCGATTCGGAGCTGCTGGAGATTGCCGGTGTAGGGCAGGGAACACGGCAGAGGCTGCTGACGCACTTTGGCAGCCTGAAGGAAGTGAAGGCGGCGACGGCCGAGTCGCTGGCGGCGGTGGTGCCGCGCAAGACGGCGGAGGCGATCTGGGCGCATTTTCATGCTTCGCCCGAATCCCCGCTGGTGGTGTTGAAAGATTGAGGTATCGCAGGGACGGTCAGTTATGATTCGATCGCCCGAACGTGGCCCTGCTGTGCATAGTCTAGAATCTTCCGATCCCGTGTCACGACTGAGAATCCATGCTCCCTGGCTGTCGCGATAACAATACAGTCCGCGGGGTCGTTGGGAGGATTGCCGGGTAGGGCTGTCGAATTCAGGAGAATTCGCGGAGTAAGTCCGCTGAGCCGAACGCCTTGCTTCGATAGCAATTCGTTGAACCAGTCTTCCGGGGGCTTGGTAAGTCGGAGTCTACCCTTGCCCACAAGCATTCCGATTTCCCATGCGCAGAATGCTGAGATAAAGACACCGCTCCTTGTCACTTGCGCGCTGCGAATTGCCGCGCGGCTATGATCGGATATTGGCGCTTTACCCATGAGCCAGATAGCAGTACAAGTATCGAGCAGGACGGGTGTTGCAACACGGATCACTACGGTTGCAGCCATTTACTGTGCGGCCTTCCAGTCAGCATCGATCGGGTCGGTCAGGTCCACGCCGGCAGCGACAGTTACCGTGCCCTCCATGGCGCCCCACAGATCGTCCGGCGTATCCAGGTTTTCTTCCTCGTCTTCTATTGGCACAATGGCAGCCACGCGACGGTTGTGCTTCATCAGCACAAGGCGCTTGGTCTTGCCGGTGGCCACGTCATCGATCAGGCCGAGGCACTGCGATTTGAATGCTGTGACGCCGATGCTTGTCTCTTCGCTGGTGTGGATTGGCATGATCGCCTCCAATGTGGACCATTCTACATGGTCCACATTGGAGGCGATCAGGGCATTTTTTCTGAAGCGGAGCTTATCCCTTAGCCAGCTCCGCCTCAATCGCCTGAACCAGAATCGGATTGTCGGCGGCGGTATCCGGGGAAAAGCGCTTGACGACTTCTCCGCTGCGGCTGATGAGGAACTTTTCGAAGTTCCAGAGTACCTCCGGCGCTTCGTTGGGATGGATGCCGTACTTGCGCAGGTTGTCGGCGAAGGGAATCTCGGAGTTGGACTCGGCCGCCGGCTGGGCGGCGACGAGCGCGGCGTACAAGGGGTGCTTGGACTCGCCGACGACCGGGATCTTTTCAAACAGCGGGAACTCGACACCGAACCTGGTGGTGCAGAAGGAGAGGATCTCTTCCGCCGTGCCGGGTTCCTGACCGTTGAAGTCGTTCGACGGGAAGCCGGCGATGGTAAAGCCCCGGTCCTTGTAGGTCTCATAGAGCTTTTCCAGGCCCTCGTATTGCGGGGTGAGGCCGCACTTGGAAGCTACGTTGACGACTAGGACGACTTTGCCGGCGAACTCGGCGAGGCTGGCGGCTTCGCCTGAGATTTTGTTGACTGGGATTTCATAGATGGCAGCGCTCATGTAACTCTCCTTAAGTTTGCTTGTGTCATGCATTCGATGGATTGAGGATGGAATGGATTCGGCTTGTTACTCTTTGGTTGCCTTGGCGGATGGCGACTTATCGGCGCTCCCAGAACCGTTCTCGGACTGGAGCCGTCTTGAAACGGCTTCCACTTGCTTGAAAACGCGCATGAAATTGCCGCCGAGAATCTTGTCGCAATCGGCTGCGGAGTAGCCGCGTTTCATCAATTCCGCTGTAATTTTCGGCAAATCCGCTGCTGAATCGATGCCTTCCGGGAGCTGGCCGCTGACGCCGTCGAAGTCGGAGCCGAGGCCGACGTGGTCGATGCCTGCTACTTTAGCGATGTGGTCGATGTGGTCGATCAGGTCGCTGAGCGGGGGGCGCGGGATGCGGTCGGCCAGCGAACGGTCCAGCCTTTCGATGTCCGAATACGTAATTTCCTTGCCTTCGGCCTTGAATTTGTCCTTGAGCGCCTGCTCGGCGGCTTTCACTTCCCCGCGCTGCGCCTGCTGTGCATTGCGGTAGGCCTGGGAGATGAAGCCGGAGTAGAAGTTGACCATGACGACGCCACCTCCGCTGCCTGGGTCGCCGGAGCTGGCGGCTGCGCGCAGCATGTCGTCCGTCATGTTGCGCGGCGCATCGCACAGCGCCCGCGCCGCCGAGTGCGAAGCGATCACCGGAGCGCGGCTGACCTGGAGCGTGCGGTAAAACGTCTTGTCGCTGACGTGCGAGATATCGACGATCATGCCCAGCCGATTCATCTCCAGGACTACGCTTCGGCCGAAGTCCGAGAGGCCGTTTTGGGTGTGCGGGACGGTGGTGTCGGTGTCGTCGCCGGAGGAGTCTGCCCAGCCGTTCGAGTTCGACCAGGTGAGGGTCATGTAGCGGACGCCCAGGTCGTAGTAGGTACGCAGCAGGCCCAGCGAATCTTCGATCGAGTGGCCGCCTTCGATGCCCATCAGCATGGCGTACTTGCGCTCGCGGCGCGCTTTTTCAATGTCTTCGGCGGAACTGGCGAATAGTATTTGATTCGGGTGCTTTGCCGCCTGTTGGCGCGAGGCGTCGATCAGCTCCAGCGTCCGGCGGGCGTAGTGGCCTTTGAACAGAGTGGGCTCAACCCAGATGGACATGAAGGACGCGTCCAGATTGCCCTTGTGGATGGCGTCGAGATTGACTTGGCCGCCGTTGAGCGGGTCGGAGAGGTCGAAGTGATCGTCGACGAAGCGCTGCGGCGTGTCTTCGTGCGTGTCGATGACCAGCGCGTTGCGATGAACCTGTTCGGGAGTAAGTTTCACGGATTTCGAGGCGGGTTTGGCGGGGGATTGCGCAAGGGTCATGGTGGCCGATAGGAGTGCAATTGCGGTGAGGATGGGAATTTTCATAGTAGGGCGGATGAGGCGCTATTGCAGGGATTGTAGCAGGGGCGCTGCCGCTTGGGTGGGTACGAAATAGAGGCTGACCACGGTGATGTCGTCGGTCTGGCCAAACTTTTGCGCTGTTTGCGCGATGAAGCGCGCGGGCTCGTGGCTGACCTGCTGAGTGCGTTCGAAGCCGAAGAGCTCGCCTTTGGCGTTGGCCGCTTCGACCACGCCATCCGAGAGGAAGATGAGGCGATCGCCGGGCTTCAGTTGAAACGTGGCCTGCTCGTACTGGATGTTGGGGACGATGCCGAGCGGCAGGTCGGGCGCCAGCTCCAACTCGCGTCCATCGCGGTACGGGCTCAGATGGCCGGCATTGGCGATCGTCATTTGCCCACTCGGATAAATGCGCGCGCAGAGGCATGTAGCGAAGCTCGCCGGGCCACCCGAGCCAGAGCCGAGGGACGCCCCAAGCATCACCTGATTCAAGTGCTTGAGCACCGTCGCCGGATCGTGAGAAAGCTCATTGCGCAGCGCGCCCACCAGGCTGCTGGCATTCATCGCCGCCTGCAAACCCTTCCCGCTCACGTCCCCAACCACGATCAGCATGGAATCGTCCTTCAGCGGCAGCGCCTGAAAGAAATCCCCGCCAACGCCGTTGATGGGCAGGTAAGCGCTGTCCAGCGAAAAGCTCCGCGTCGAAGGCAGCTCCGTCGGAATCAGCATCGCCTGCACGCTTCGCGCCGCTTCGAGTTCAGCGGAAGAGCGCTGCTCCTGCTCACTGATGCGAATGAACCGGTAGAAGATAACTGCGACCAGGCTTACCAGGAAAAATTGGTAGGTGAAAAACCCCAATCCGAATCCAACGAAACCGATGTAGATGCGGTCGGTGGCCATGCTGGCAGGAATCCAGCCCTTGGATGCGGCGTAGGAGAGAACGGCATTGATCGAGTTGCCGGTCGCAGCCACGAAAAATGGCAGCAGCATTACGCCCGCTTCCGGCAGGCCGCGCCGCCAACTGCGATAAAGAATGGCCAGCACCAATACGCAAAAAATCAGTTGGGCGGTCAGTGAAATTGCATAATACGCCACGTCGAAGTGCAGCATGGGTACGATCGGGATGAGCAATGCCGCTGCCTGCAGAGTGCGTACCGGTAGGCGGCTCTTGCTGCCGGTAAAGCGCAGGATGAATTCGAGCGTGACCGCCATGAAGAGGAAAGATGCCCAGATATCGAGGGTCGTTGCCATCCTGGTGGGCAAGGCGGCCTGCAGGCCGCACAGCTCGACGACGCTGCGTGCCACCAGACTGACGCACAGCAGGGCCATCCAAAGATACTCGGAGTGGCGGCCCTGGGCGAGGAAGAGCACCGCACCCAGGACCGCGACGAGGAAGTAAAGCAATCCGCTGAGGGACATGGAAAGAACGTAACTGCCCCATATGCGGCTATTGAAGAGGTCTAGCCTATCCTGCATGGCGTTGTGCGAACCAAGGTAGGCGCGGCTCAAAGCACCGGAACTGGAATCTCCATCGACCCAGCCGCGAATGGCTACGTCGAGGCCGCCGTTCGGCGCAGTTGGCGAGAACTCAACAAGAAAGGGGTGGGTCCAGTACGCTGCCGGAGAGGCTGTCATGCCGCGCGTGTGGCCTCGTTCTTTGCCGTCTAGGTAAACGGCAAGTTCGCCGCTGGCATCGTTGGCGAGCAGCAGATTCAGCGGCGGTTGACCGGCCTGAGCCAACAATTGCGGACTCAGGTGCAGACGGTACCACGCGTAGCCGGAATAGCTGTCGATGCCTTGCTCGGTGAGCGGCTTGTCCAGGCGGATCGTTGGCCAGCTTGAGTCGTCGAAGCCGGGGTTGGCCCAGGCGGGGTCGTCGCCGATGTGGAAGCGCCATCCGGCGCTCAGGACGACCGTGCTTTGGACGTTGGACGGCGCGGGCGCGGCCGTCTGAGCCAGACCCGGCAGCACCATCCAGCACAGCATCGTGTACAGAGCGACGCAAGTCGGCCAATCGCGCCGCAACGACCGCGTTTGCCATCCGCGCGTTTGCCATCCGCGCGTTTGCCATCCGATCGCTGCTCGCATCCGGTCCTTCCTTCGTTCCCCAAGTTTAGCTGGCTTATTTGCTGTACGAGCCGCAGGTGGAGCAGGTTCCGTGCTTTGGCATCTCCTACTGCTAGCTTGCGGGGGACCATTGCTTCAGGAAAGCGCGGATCGCCTCCAGATTGTAGCCGCTGCCGAGCTTGTGGTCGGTTTCGAGCGGGTCGGTAGGCTGAGCGTGCAGCAGCTTCCCATCCGGCGACAGCACAAAGAGGAATGGGTAGCCATCCACCTTGGGAAATTTGCTCAAGAACGCGGTATTTTCGTTTTCGCGGCTCCAGTTCACATGCACCACGACGAAGTGCGACTCCAGCGCCGATTTCAGGTCGGCATTCTCGTGCAGCGTCTTGTCCAGCAGATGGCACCAGGGACACCAGTTGCCGCCCACGTCGAGCAGGATATTCTTGTGTTCCGCTTTGGCCTGGGCTTCGGCGGCGGCCAGGTCTTTGGCGGGGTCGCGCGTTGGGTCGAAGATGTTTTCGGCGGCGCGAGCACTCCCGATCCCAAAGACAAAAGTACATGCGAGGATAGTGGAAGCTACGGTATGCAGTTTCATGCAAACAGAATACTCGAATGCCACTCGATTGCAACGCCATCGGAAGGGGTTGGAAATCCCTAGCTTCGTGAGGGGAAGCTGATAATCATCGCGGCTGCGGGTTTACCGTCTTTGCAGCGGTACTGGCGCTTGGCCGCTCCGTCGATCCAGACGACGTCTCCCGGTTCCAGTTCCTCGCGGTCGTTTCCCGTAGTGAGCGTCAGCAGTCCTCGCAACACGTAGACGAACTCCTGCCCGCGAAAGGTGCTGGGCTCGAAGATCGCGTTGCGTGTGTTGGGAAGAAACTCCGCGATGCACGGCACCAGGGTGCGGTCGGGGATCAGCGCGCTCATGCTCTCCGAGATGAATTGCGGGGCGGATCTGTCGCCGATCGGGAGCCGGATGCGGTCTTTGGCGCGCGATTTCTTGAACTGATTCTTCTTCTCGTCCTGCAGGAAATGCCACAAATCCTTATTGAAAACCAGGGCGATCCGGGAGAGATTGCGCAAAGTCGGAACCACTCTGCCGGTTTCCAACTGCGACAGAAAGCTGGCCGACATGCCGGTACGCTGGCCGAGCTCGACCAGGCCCATGGAGCGCTTCAGGCGCAGGCGGCGGATGCGATCTCCGATGGCCTTGACGCGGATCGCCTCCTCGACGTTGCTTTCCTCGACGCACTGGATGGATCCATTCCGTTTGTCGTACTCCAGGTGGGCTTCCGCCGCGGTGCAGGCGGCATCTTCCTCGCAGATCGGCTGGGAGGCCTCCGCCACCCCTTGCAATTCTTTCCGCGGGCGCCGCTCGACGGCTCTCACCACGCTAGTCGCCATCCATACCTCCTGTCGCGTTTGCAGATTTTTCATTCAAGACGGAACCGGGTCTTACCCACTTGCTTCTCGCCATCCCCGAGGGGGTCTTGGGGCGAAGAAGCGCCTGTCTGAGAGGAGGTTACTGCGCTCCATCCATACATACAACCGGCAGCGCTTGTTCCAGTGCGACAGCGTCAACAAACGGCGGCATGGGACCGCATGGCGGTACGTCGCGTCGCCGATGGGGAAAATCGCGTTTCGCAAGATGGATTTGGGGGGAACGGGCAAACGGGACCGACGGTACACTACACTCATCTCATGACAGATCGCAAGCCATATGAGGCTATCACCCGTGGAATCTCGGTCAGCGTGGAGCCGGCTTACCTTGTAGCGCAATCTTCGCCGGGGAATTCGCAGTATGCGTGGGCGTACCGGGTGACAATTGAAAACCGGAGCCTCGAAACGGTGCAGTTGCTGAGCCGGCACTGGATGATCACCAACGCGCGCGGCGAACTGCACGAAGTGAAAGGGCCAGGCGTGGTCGGCGAGCAGCCGATTCTGAAGCCGGGCGAGAGCTACCAGTACACCAGCGGCGCGCCGCTCAACACGCCGTGGGGGCTGATGGGCGGAGCGTACCAGATGGAGAGCGAATCCGGCGAACGCTTCGACATTGAGATACCGACGTTTTCGCTGGATAGTCCGGGGCAGGGGTTGGTGGTGAATTAGGGGTCAGGGTCTCAGGCTACGGCGAGGATTCGGTGACCGATTCGCTCATCTGCCGGGGTCAGTTTGATCTCGATGTTGTACCCGAGGCGATTGAGGCATTCCATGAGCTTGCGCTCTGAGAGATTGGCGAACTCGCCGCGCATGAGATTGGAGACTTTGGGTTGGGGAATGCCCATGCGGCGTCCGGCTTCTTCCTGAGTCAGACCCAGGCGGCGGATGGCGCGTGCGATTTCCATTACCAAGCCTGACTTGATTTTAAGTTGGTCGGCGTTGGGAAGGCCCAGGTCGGCGAAGACGTTGCCGGAACTGGGTTCGATTGCGATTTGATCCGCTTCGGTGTTCTTAACGCTGCGCTTTGCCATGGCTGAGCTCCTTTGCCGCTGCGTCGGCTGCTTTCAGCCTGGCGTTGATGATTTCCATATCCCTCTTGGGAGTCGCGGTGCCGCTCTTGCTCTTCTTCTGGAAGCAATGATATGCGCTATCGTACATTATAAAGTACAATCATTTTGGTAAGGCTCAGGATGGCAGAGACCCCACCCCCAGGCAAGATTCCGTTGATTTTCTTCTGCTCTCCGACTGGAAGTGAGCCGGTGCGCGAGTGGCTGCGGGCGCTGGTCGAAGAAGAGCGGCAGGCCGTTGGGAGGGATTTGTTGCGGGCGCAATGGCGATGGCCGGTTGGGATGCCGCTTTGCCGGCCGATGGGAAGCGGTTTATGGGAGATTCGAACCGATTTGCCGACGAAGCGAACCGCGCGTGTGTTGATTTGTTTGCATCGGGACCATTTGGTGGCACTGCACGGGTTCATCAAGAAGACGAGGGCTACGCCGGACGAGGATTTGGCATTGGCGCGCAGGCGCCAGAAGGAGTTGGAGCAATGAGCGAAAAGAATATGGGTTCGAGCATCGACGATTTCATGAAGGAAGAGGGAATCTTTGAAGAGGCGCAGGCGCAGGCGGTGAAGGAAGTGGTTGCGTGGCAGCTTGCGGAGGCGATGCGGGAGCGGAAGATTTCCAAGAACAAGATGGCGATAATGCTCAAGACCAGCCGGACGCAAGTGGACCGATTGCTCGATCCGACTAGCGATATTACGCTGGCTAGCTTGCAGCGGGCGGCGGGGATGGTTGGGCGGCGGGTTTTGGTGGAGTTGGTTTAGTTCTGTTGGATTTATGAGGCTTGATTTGCTGCGGATTCGCGGGCTGCCACATGCGGGAAGGCGCTCACCTTGACGCTTGCCGCTTGGCTGGCTCGCCATAAGTCGAATTGGCCTTGCATCCTGAGCCAGAAATCGGGTGATGTGCCGAGAGCTGAGGAGAGACGCAGCGACATTTCAGCAATGATACTTGCGTGGCCGTTCAGGATACGTGAGAGATGGGCGCGGGTGATTGAGAGCCGCGAGGCGGCCTCGGTGATACTCACTTCGCCGAGATAGTCGCGTAAGACTTCGCCGGGATGGGCTGGATTGAAGATCATTCGTCCCTCCATTCAATGGTAGTCCTGGTAGTCGAGCAGGATTACATCCTGATCCTCGAACCGGAACGTGAGCCGCCAATTGCCATTCACTCGAACGGCCCAATGGTCTTCGAGTTCGCCGCGCAGCGAATATCCTTTGCTCGGGAGAGCTAGGGCGTTAGGACTTCCAGCTCGGCAAAGACTTCGAAGTCTTTTGTGTTGAACGTATAAATTCTCAGAATGCCGTTGGCCTTCATGGTCGCCACCAGATGCAGGTCGAATATTTCGCCTGCGATCACGGGACGGCGACGGAGCAGGTCAAGCAAACCATCGACGGTGTTGGCCGGAACCGGCAAGACTTGAACGAAGGATAGCAGGCCTGAGATGGCGCTGACGGCGTCTGCGGAGGAACGCGGCTTCACGACGCGGCGCGCGTTGGTTACGACGGAATAGAATTCGCACAGTGTCTGCAAGGTCACATAGACGGGAGTGGAAGTTGCGCGTGCGGCTTCGAGCAAGGCGCGCGAGGCGGCGTGTTGCGGCGCGTCCCCATCCATCGCGTAGACTAGTACGTTTGCGTCGATGAGACCGGGCTCAACGGGCATCGTCGTAGATTTCCCGCCGATGCAACGCTCCTGCGCCTCCGAGATGCCAAACGGGCAATTCTGTCGCCTGAGTGGCTGTCGCTTCGGCGATGATCTTCTGGACGGCTGTGCGCACCCACTCATCCGCTGTCACGCCCTTTTCCTGCGCTAAGGCGATGAGCTTTGCTTCCGCTTGCGGCTCCAAGGGCACGGTGATTGTCATATTGGGCTCCCTGCAATGATTATCCCTGAAAGGGCGCTTTTGGGCGAATTGAGAAACGGGATACGAGCCCGACGCCGGCGGCCCGGCTGGCTGGGCCCGACGAGCGATATTACGCTGGCGAGCTTGCAGCGGGCGGCGGGGATGGTTGGGCGGCGGGTTTTGGTGGAGTTGGTTTAGTTATTAGCGATTTTGGGCCGACTTGGGCCGCGTCCCTGTTTCTCAAGGGCGGGGTGTAATGCTTCGTGCAGGGATGATATGGCTCTCGCAGAAATCGTCATATAGCTTCACGGTTACGAGGATTCCGGCGGCTGACGCGACCTCGCTCAAGCACCTGTACTGGGAGCGGTCATTGGTCAAGAACTGTTCGCAGTATGGCAGAAACGCAGCCATCATCTGGTCGTTGCGGCCTGCCTTGTAAGACAGAGCTTTCAAATTCCGATGGCTGCGGTCATACAGGGTAAGCTCCAGAGCATAGACCATGGCTCTCATCGGCGGGCAGGCATCGACAAGGGCTCTCAGAGCTGTCTCGTCGGGCGGGGCAGCAATGGCCGCGCTCTTGTCTATCGCGGAGGTTGAACCGAACGCGCCCTCGTAGAGGAGTCTGGTTGTATTCCAGAGCGAACCGCCAACAGCTCTGCTCTGGACCAGCCATTCAGCGAAAGAGTTTGGTCTGACTATTGGATCGGCAGATCGCACGAACCATCCCTCAAATTCGTCCTGAAGGCGCTTTATTTCAGTGGCCTGTTGTTCTACCAAGGATCCATCCTGGGCAAACTTACCATTGTGTATTTCCGCTTCGATCATGTCAGCACGGACGTTGACCCTCCGCCAGTCGTATTTTGCCGGATTAGCGTGGAAGCTCTTGACATGGGCGTCGATTACCCAATGTGCAGGCATGGTGCAGATTCCGACTCCGAGCAACCTGCGGCAGAGAGTGACCAGCCTCATCCGGAGTCCAGAATCAGGGGTAGCCAGAATCTCCTCGAAGCTCATCTCCGGGAGATTGACCGAGTATCCCGACAGAATAGCTGCGATGATAGGCTCTGGGTCGGCGTCCTTCACAAGCCGATTTAACGCGCTGGTGTCTAAGGCAAGGAATGGCTTTTGGGACATTTACAATGACCTCTCTCCGGATTCTATGCCGAGCCTTGTCGGTCGCCGGACTCTTCCTTCGGCGGGCCTTTTCGTTTGCTTCAAAAGCGGCGTCTTCCCGACCTACGATGCTACGAATTATGGGCGGCGAGGACTCGAATCCTCGTCTCCTGCGTTTGAAGCAGATGTTAGATCGGAGTTTCCCAAATCAACTGCGATTAGCGCGGCCGTGGCCAAGAATCGCCGAGTTCGCTCTCATCTTCAAGCATAGCTACGGACATTCCTGGTGAGATGGCGACGCTGTAGACAAGAGCTCCCTCGCGCCGGAAGGCGTATGAACCTTCTCTTTGGAAGAAGTGGTCTGCTTCGATTTTCTGAATCTCTTTTCCATTAACTACGACCGTATAAATTGCCATTGGATTCATCCTCACTTCGAACTAAGTCTATCAGCGAATGGCGATGCAAGCAATTAGATGGCCAAACTCTGCGCTTTTCCTGCCATTTATGGGCAAAAATCTCACCTTTGGGGGTCACTCCAGGCAATCGCAACAGCAAAAAAGGCAAAAGCAACGGCGAGAACAACCGCAGGTCCTTCGGCGACCCTGCGCTTCGCTGGGGATGACGATTCTGTTTGATTTGCGGTAAGAAGCAAATGCAAATACCGAGACAACAACAGGCCCTTAGCTTTGCTCAGGATGACGATTTTGTTTGGAGGACCGGCGTGAAAGGAGGGACGGGATGTCCCTCAGGGGCTAAAGACCGGTTCCAAATCTGTTGCACGCGGCACGACTGAAGTCGTGCCCTTTCACAAGACATGGCGGGAAATGTGAAAAGGCGGTCGGGTTGTGCCCTTTCACAAAGCGATCAGGCAGTCAGGAAGTCTTTGGCCTGCTGGATGATGACGTCTCTGGTTACGTCTGAGATGGCTTCGGTTAGGGGGAGTTGTTAGGGTCAGGCGTTGACGCAGTTTTGGGCGAGGCCGCACTCTGAACCGGCGCACCAGTCATTTATGGAATCACGAAGGCTCCGGGAATCCTGCTGTCGAATGTGGCCAATGCCGCTCCGTGCGCTGCGGCGAGTTGCACCAGATGGCCGTCTGTCGTTTGACCGCCTGTTTTGACCCATAGCGGTAGGTGCGAGATGTCCTGATCGTCGTCCAGGAACGCGAAGGTCAAATATGGGATTCGCTTCATTGCGGCGAGCATGGATTGCGCCCGTTCCACGTCGCATTTGTACAACTGTGTTTGCGCCAGGATGCGGATGAACCCCAACTCGGTGATGGAGCACGTCAAAAGTTCCGGAGACTGCCACGACTTGAGCCACGCGGTCACTCTTGAATGGAATGCATGACCGGAAAGCCCCAAGGCGATAAGCGCATTGACGTCCAGCAAATACTTCACGGGAAGTCGACCAGAAGTTCAGCTACGTCTTCGCTGGTCATGATTGGGGCGTTCGGTCCAGCGCTTAAGACTGGCCATCCCGTAAGCGGATCGGTGACAATCTTGAGTTCGTATTCTTCCTGCGGTCGCTCTGGAGTTAGTATAAGGCGTTGGTCGCCGTTTTCAGAAACGACTGTCGCCTTGAGCGTGTCTCCGGCGCGAATTCCGAGCCTTGTTAGCAGCGCTTCGGGTAGGGCGATTTGACCGTCTGTAGTGACGAGCATCTGCATACCGTAATGCTACCCCCGTTTCAGCTGGCCGGCAAATGTTCAGGCGGTCAGGAAGTCTTTGGCCTGCTGGATGATGACGTCTCTGGTTACGTCTGAGATGGCTTCGGTAAGCGGGAGTTGTTTGGGGCAGGCGTTGACGCAGTTTTGGGCGAAGCCGCACTCCAGGCCGGCGCGACCGCAATTCAAGGAATCACGAAGGCTCCGGGAATCTTGCTGTCGAATGTGGCCAATGCCGCTCCGTGCGCTGCGGCGAGTTGCACCAGATGGCCGTCTGTCGTTTGGCCGCCTGTTTTGACCCATAGCGGTAGGTGCGAGATGTCCTGATCGTCTTGCAGAAATTCCCACGAGAGTTCCGGTAGCTGCTTGATCCGCATCAGCTCGGTTCGGGCTTCGGCGACCGTTAGGCCGTAAGTTGGAGTTTGAGAGGAGACGCGCACAAATCCCAGTTCGGTGATGGAGCAGGAGGCAAATATCGCCGAATTCTGCGACTTGACCCAGCGAATCATGCGCGCGTGAAACGCATGATCGAAGACGCCGAAGGCGACCAGGGCATTCACGTCCAGTAGATATTGGGTCATGGCGGGCTATGGGAAATCGACGAGCAGTTCGGCTACCATTTCGCTGGTTAGAACGGGAGCGCCTTCGCCGCCGGTCAGTACGGGCCAGCCTGTGGCCGGGTCCGTGATGATTCCTGCACCGGGGCGACGGGTGGGTAGCGGCGCGAGAACGACTCGCCCCCCTTCGAAGGTGGCGTCGATTGGGTCGCCCGGGCGCATCCCCAATTGCTCGACAAGCGAGCCGGGGAGGATCAATTCGCCGTTGTCGGAGATGCGCATCTGCATACCGTTATGCTACCCCCGTTTCAGCTGTCCGGCAAATGTTCAGGCGGTTAGGAAGTCTTTGGCTTGCTGGATGATTACGTCTCTTGTCACGTCCGAGATGGCTTCGGTAAGCGGGAGTTGTTTGGGGCAGGCGTTGACGCAGTTTTGGGCGAAGCCGCATTCCTGGACTCCGCCGTCGCCGGCCAGGGCGCGGAGGCGCTCTTCTTTGAGGACTTTGCCGCTGGGGTGGGAGTTGAAGAGCTTCACCTGGGCGATGGTGGCTGCTCCGACGAAGCCAGTGGCGTCGTTGAACTGGGGGCAGACTTCCATGCAGATGGTGCAGGAAATGCAATTCGACAGCGGGTACGCTGCTTCCTGCTGTTGCGGGAAGATGCGTGGGCCGGAGCCTAAGTCATACGTCCCGTCTACGGGGACCCAGGCTTTGACGGCTTTGAGGTTTTCAAAGAGGACGCTGCGGTCGACCTTGAGGTCGCGGACGACGGGGAACTTGGTCAGCGGTTGGATGCGGATGGGCTGTTCCAGCTTGTCGATGAGCGCGGTGCAGGCCATGCGAGCCTTGCCGTTGATGACGACGGCGCAGGAGCCGCAGATTTCTTCGAGGCAGTTGGAGTCGTAGGCGATGGGGGTGGTTTCCTGGCCGGCGGCGTTGATGGGGTTGGCGGCGATCTCCATCATGGCGGAGATGACGTTCATGCCGGGCTTCCAGGGGAGTTCGAACTTCTCCCACGCAGCATCGGTGTCGGGGTTGGCCTGGCGTTTGACTTCGATTTGGATGGTTTTGGTGGCCATTGATTTACTCCGGAAAATCTCGGGTTATGCTCAGGCGGCGTCGGTGAGAGGACGGGCGCGGTTGATTCGTTCTTGCTCGGAAGGCGAATGCAGGGCGTTCCAGAGGTCGGTGCGGCGCTGCACATTGAGCCAAAATTCGGGGCTGTTGCCGAAGACGCGGGACAGGATCAGAGCTGTTGGCGCTGTGACGGCGCGGCGATCGTTGCACAATTCGTTCACATGCTTGCGCGGCACGGCCATCGCTTCGGCGAGTTGGCCCTGGGTGAGCCCCATCGGGGTCAGGAATTCTTCGACGAGGATTTCGCCCACAGTGGCCGGTTTGCGCTTTGTCATCAGCATGGCTTGCCTCATTGATAGCTGTGGTCGTCGAGATACAGGTCCGATGCCTCGCCTCGCTCGTTATTCCAAACAAATACCAGCCGCCACCGTTTGTTTACCCGAATCGAGCAGTAACCTTCCAGATTTCCGCGAAGCTTCTCAAAATGATTGCCGGGTGGAACCCTCAGATCCTTGTCCTCATTTGCGTCGTCAATCAACTGCAGTTTGCGAAACAACACATTTTCCAAATCCGCCGGAATCTGCCTTGCGCGAACGTTGTTCAAAAAGAAGTCACGCAGCCAATCGTCCCGAAAACGAGCAATCATGGTGCGATCTCACTTGCCTGATCCATTGTACCGCTCAACGGTACATAATTGTCCTCTGCGCTGGAAGACGCTCAATATTTCCGTGGCCGCGGCTTGATGTACTGCGTGTCGACGGCTTCGAACTCGAATCTTGGTTCGTCGGCGTCGGGGGCGAAGGTGGCTTTTGTCGTCTTGAGGAACTTTTCGTCGTCGCGGTCGGGGAAGTCGGGTTTGTAGTGCGCGCCGCGGGACTCGTTGCGCAAGGCCGCGCCCTGGGCGACGACGCGGGAGATTTGGAGCATGTTGTAGAGCTGGCGGGTGAAGGCGAAGCTGGTGTTGGCCCACTGGCTCTTGTCGCTCAGGTTGATGTTGCGGAAGCGGCCCAGCATATCGACGATTTTTTCGTCCGTCGAATTGATGTTTTTGTTGTAGCGGATGACAGTGACGTTGGCGGTCATGGTTTCGCCGAGTTCGCGCCAGATTTTGAAGGGGTTTTCGGTGCCGCTCGACGAGATGAGGGTGCGGTTGATCTGGTGCTGGCGGGCGAGTTCATGCGCAGCGCCGCCGTCTCCTGGGGCCGCAGTGAGGGCTTTGGCGTAGGCCAAGGCGTTGGGGCCGGCCTGGAATCCGCCATAGATGCAGCTCATGAGGGAGTTGGCGCCGAGGCGGTTGGCGCCGTGGTACTGGTACTCGGCCTCGCCGGCGGCAAAGACGCCGGGGATGTTGGTCATCTGGTTGAAGTCGACCCAGAGACCGCCCATGGTGTAGTGCATGCCGGGGAAGATCTTCATGGGAACTTCGCGGGGGTCGTCACCGACGAATTTCTCGTAGATTTCGAGGATGCCTTCGAGCTTGCGGTTGAGCGTTTCCTTGTCGATGTGGGTCAGGTCGAGGTAGACCATCGGCTGCCCGTCGATGCCGAGGCCGAGCTCGTAGACCACCTTGTGGATGGCGCGGGTGGCTACGTCGCGGGGGACGAGGTTGCCGTATTTGGGATACCAGTCTTCGAGGAAGTACCAGCGGTCGGACTCAGGGATGGATTTGCCGGGGCGCTTGTCGCCGGCGGCTTTGGGAACCCAGACGCGGCCGCCTTCGCCGCGGGCGGACTCGGACATGAGGCGGAGTTTGTCTTCGCCGGGGATACAGGTGGGGTGGACCTGGATGAATTCGCCATTGGCGTAGTAGGCGCCCTGCTGGTAGAGCGCGGACTGAGCGCTGCCGGTGCAGACGACGGAGTTGGTGGATTTGCCGAAGATGGCTCCGTTGCCGCCGGTACAGATGATGATGGCGTCGGCGGGGAAGGTGCGGAGTTCCATGGAGCGGAGGTCCATGGCGCAGATGCCGCGGGCGACGCCGTTCGAGTCGAGGACGGCGGAGAGGAACTCCCAGCCCTCGTACTTCTTCACCTTGCCTTCGGACTCGTAGCGGCGCACCTGCTCGTCGAGCGCGTAGAGCAGTTGCTGGCCGGTGGTTGCCCCGGCGAAGGCGGTGCGATGAAACAGCGTCCCGCCGAAGCGGCGGAAATCCAATAACCCTTCCGCTGTCCGATTGAAGGGCACGCCCATGCGGTCGAGCAGGTCGATGATCCCTGGCGCGGCCTCGCACATATTCTTGACGGGCGTCTGGTTGGCCAGGAAGTCGCCGCCGTAGATGGTGTCGTCGAAGTGCTTCCAGGTGGTGTCGCCCTCGCCTTTGAGGTTTTTGGCGGCGTTGATGCCGCCCTGGGCGCAGACGGAGTGGGAGCGCTTGACGGGGACGATCGAAAACAGGTCCACGTTGCCGCCGGCTTCGGCGATCTTGATGACCGAGGCGAGTCCAGCCAGCCCTCCGCCAACGACGATGATTCGGGGTGATGCCATTTTGGTGTCCCTCAGGGGCTAAAGCCCCGTATAATTCGAGCATCTTTCGGCACGACTGAAGTCGTGCCCTTTCACAAAGCCACTTCACAATCAGGAAAGAGCTTTACGCGCCCTTTCACAAAGCCACTTCAGTCGCGCCTATTCAAGCGTAGGATTGTGCGGCTGAAAGCGCCAGCGAGCTTGTTGCCGGGGCTACATCTTCCGGGGCGTTCTTGTAGTTGGGTCCAACAAACGCATAGAGCGAGGCCAGGCCCATGCCGGCGAGGACGATTCCGAGCGCCAGGCAGACGTAGGCGAAGCGCTGGCGGGCCTTAT
>Ga0209208_10003369_pt1 | contig 22908 bp, 12 predicted proteins | sample S1TSphfallax_3_FD_187694 | JGI IMG/M metagenome (GOLD analysis project Ga0209208, IMG submission 187694) | Host-associated microbial communities from peat moss isolated from Minnesota, USA - S1T2_Fd - Sphagnum fallax MG (SPAdes) (version 2) | ecosystem: Host-associated > Plants > Peat moss >...
TTTGTACCCTTGATTCCCATCCTTGAAAAACCTTAAAGAATTGGTATGGTTTGAGTTTGTTGACGTTACAAGGATGGGTGTGGGTCAAATTTATTTACTGCAACCAACAAAACGATGTTGTTAAGGAAATAATATTGGATTTAGTATGGTTCGAACCACTGATGACGTGCTCCCAACTCCTTGAGGGACTCAAATGTGAGTCCAAACAATAAAACAATAGAAGAATAAGGAGTTGAGGCACGCTCCCTGGCTCGCAGCACTTTGGAAGGGTAGAGGGGCGTGTTGAAGCTCCAGGATGGGACTAGGAAGAATTGACAAGCTTCAATTATTCACACGAACTTGCACAAAACCAACACAAGGTGGTTAGTGCATACTTGGAACACTTTTGGTGTTAGGACGAGCCACGGGCAACTTGGACTCACAAGACTCACCAAGGCTTGGACTTGGGGGAAGTCACCACCTTCCCCCTTATAGTATACTGACGCACTCTCCATGAGGCCCACATCCAAATGGCATTTTGTCCCGAAATTGTCAAAGTTGGGACTCTCGTGACTTTGGGGGCCCATAACTTTGAATGTAGACTTGGATTGAAATGAAGTCTAAAGCAAAGTTGTAGCCCTCGTTGAGAGCTTTCCAACGGTATGTTGCACGCCACTTGAACGCAAGGAAATCGAGTCGACTCTCGACTTTTAGTGGTCAAAAGTCAAATTGTCAATTTGACTCCCAGACTTTCCTTTGACCATAACTTGTGCTTCAGATGTCCAAATGGGTCATGCAAGCCCATTTTAGACATTTAGGTTTCAATATCTTTTCAAGGTTATAAAGAACTCGTCAATCCATTGGGTTTTTACTTTTGCAATCGCTCTCTAAACATTCGGGAATCCACCGAGACTCCAACTCCCAATGTGGGAGTTACCTTAGGAGTGTGAAGGTCTATTCTCTCACACTCTTTTGCACTCCTGGGAGCATGCGGCCTGATTCCTGGGCTTCCTTTTTGGCCCGCAACCTTGCAACCCCTTGCTTTGGTTGCGAGCCCAAGGCTAGGGTTGCAACAACTAATGTTTGAATTTTCCAGTGAGTTTTTTTGGACTTCAGAAACCACAAGACATGATCATTGAGTGCAAAACATTTTTATTTGTAATGTCGGTGCGCCCATTTTGCTAGGTTGGACTATCGTAGCATGGCCATTTTAGCAAAAAATTAGTGGGATTCCTTCAACCTTTATAAGTCAGCTATTTAGCTAAATAAAACACATAATGGAGCGTGATCCATTGGATTAAATGCACACCTTGATCACTAACAAAGGTGAATGGGCAACTTTATCACATAAGGAAAATTCATATAGGAATCATGTCGTGATTGTTGTAATGTTTATTCATAATGCTTTGGCCTACACCCACTTGGTAGTGTAATTGGTTACTACCAAAACATAGCAATTACCTATGTAATAACCTATTGGTTTTATGGGTATGAAATCAATGCCCCATTTCATGAAAGGCTTGGCAAAGAACATTGTGGTTAGTTTAACCAAATTGGTGTGGACCAAATTGCCTGTCCGTTGGCAATTGTCACAAGATCTACAATGGTTTATAACATCCTTATGAAGAATCACCCACTAATATTTAGAAGCCAAATTTTTTCAAATTATGATGTCTACCAAAAAATGACCTCCGCCCACCCCTTCATGCATTTCTCGAAGGACTACCAAATTTTTTTCCTAATGTAAACACCATCAAAAAATCTAGTCCTAGCCTTGTTTGTACAAATTGCCTTGTTGTAATGCGTAGGGTAAGCCCGTTAAAGTCAATTTTTGTTTATGTTTTAGTGTGTACAAAATAGGAAAAACTCTTGTTTACAAATAATCATGAATTTTTTACAACCACATCGGTTAGAATAGGAACAATGGGGCATTAGTAACTTGATACAGCATTCCATTTGGCTCATCGAATGCTAGTAAATAGGATAAAACATCTGTAATTAATTATGGTTTTTGGGGTTTATATACCACCAAAAAATTGTATTCAAGAAACAGTAGAAGCCATTGAACTATCTGACCATAAACTTGGGGTCTCTTGACCAAATAAAGGAGGGCCATATGGTCTACATAGAAAATAAACTTGTTACTGAATAAATAGTGGCATATTTGTGAAAAGCATACACCATTCATTGCCATTGCTTCCCTTTCAATTGTGGTGTAGTTTTTTCCACATTGTTTAACAAGACGCGTATGCAATTGGTTGGTTGCATTTTCTAGTTGGGTTTTGAGCCAACATAACGTCGATTACTAAATTGGAGGCATTAATGTGGATGTGAAACTCCAAATCCCACCTTGGTGCAATTAGGATCGATGCATCCACATACCATTGCTTGATTACTTTGCACGCCTATTGACACTTAGGAGTCCACTAAAAAAAATTGGTTTTTTGCAACAATTTTGTAATCAAGGCCATGATTCATGTGAAGTTCCAGATGAAACAACGATAAAATTGAACCATGTCATTGAAAACTTGAATGTCCTTGGGGGTTTTTTATTTTTGACATGTTAATTATGGCTACAATTTTCTTAGGATCTAGTAGCTTCCTTTCCTTAAACATAATGTAGCCAAGATAACATCTAAAAACACCAAAAACATACATTTTTTTGAGTTGAAGCTAATATTGAATTATTGACATTTGTTGAAACACAATCGAAGTTTAGCCATATGTATTTTCAAAATTGAAAACATTGAAAACATCTAAAAATAGATTCATGAACACACCGAAATATTCCTTGAAATCCCTATTGATAGTTCATTGGTAGGTTGGTGGCACATTATTTAATCTGAAACGCATGACTAACCACAAGAAAGCGCCCCACTAAACGATGAAAATTGTTTTGTATTGATCTTCCAATGTTATCATGATTTGATGGTAACTAGAAAATCCACCTAGAAATGAATATACTTTGTGTCCAACTACCATATCCAAGACCTCTCCTGTAAATCGCAGACGATACGAATCTTTTTTCATGATTGCATTTAATTTTCGGAAATTGACACAAATGCACAACTTATCAAATTTTTTGGGGACCATTACAATGGGCAAAAGTCAAATTACTTCTTCCACCATAACAATGAATCATGCAATCAAGAGCTTATCCAAATTTTGTTTGACCATAATTGCGTGATTAGGATTCATTTGATCCCGATTTTTATGGGAAGGCAATATTGTTATATCTAATTCAATTTGATGTTGAACAATGTGAATTGGTAATTCCTTTGAGATCCTTGTAGGACCAAACAAAGACATCCTTGTATTCTCGAAGCAAAAACTTTGCTTCTATGAATGTTGAAAGGTCTAGATCAACATTGAACTTCACTAGTTACAGTTCAATAACAATGTTCATATTCAAAACTCGAACCTAGACATCTTCTTGTAGTGTCCACCTTGCAATTTTTAAATCCTATACGTTTAAGTGTGCAATAACTTCATTTATCAAAATTTCCCCCTAGGTATGAAGGAAAATAAATTTTAGCTCCTCCAAACTAGTTTCTAAAGCAACATGAAGCACTAATATGCCTGGTTTTGGTAAGGTAATTGTTCCAATGGTGAATAATTCCGATTCTACCTAGAGGAAATTTTTTTCCTCCTCATATGTGATGCCATTAACATAATCATAACAAAGAAGAACTTTTGGTTGCTTAATATTAGCATTTAAGTGTTTTGTCATTGGAGTTGTTTGAATCACTCCATTGTTTTTTATGGTGATCAAGTTTTTCCCCCAATCATGAATTCACCTTGGCATTCCTAAGCCAAGGTCGGCCAAGGAGCATGGAATAATTACCATCCAATACATTGTTCCGCATAACGATGAAAGTTGCAGTGTATGGAATTCCATGTATATGTATTTTTAAGTCTTGAATGCTTCCTATTAGTTTCGCCAAACGCTAATCTGCCATTCGAAGCATATAAAGAATAGGTTTGGGGGAAATAAACCCTAACCATTTCCTTAGATCCTTGGTGACAATGTGGGCATTAGAGCCTTTATCTAGTAACACATCATCCACCAAATTTCTCCCTACATGTATATCGATAATTGCCATGTGAAGGTCGAAATAACTGACACCATTGCTAGAATTGATGGTGAAGGGGGAATAAAATTTGTTTGGAAAAGAGTTTAGAAAAAACATACTACTTTAAGTTCAATGCAAGTTGAAAAAGTTGCCCAAAGGTCAATGTACGTTTGTTTTCAAGTAATTGGTCTCCAATATCCTATTAAATCGGAACTAATTCTTTTGCGACCTTCAATGCGTCAATTTTGACTTTCAAATTGGGATTGATCTATATGGCATCCTTTGTTCTTGGTGCTTGTTTATTCCTATGGGCAATCCTTTAGCGGTCTTAGGTGTTAGAAGTTGTAAAGGTGGTTCTTCCTTTTATAATTGTTGGATAACATCCTCTGATGATTTTTGAAGTTGTTTTTCCTTTTACCAATTTGTAGCCATCTTGTTTCACTTCGTCTCCTTTTCCTTGGGGGCATATGCTTTAGAGACTTGACTTCAAATAGTTACATCCAACACCATGTTAATTGCTACATTCTCCTTTTGCGATTCAAAGTTTGCCTTCTTGTTTTGAACATCTCCAAGGTTGCTTACTAATGCAAGTAGTCAAAAATCTTATCATCGAGACCACCACAAATAAAACAAGAGTACTGAGTGTTATTATTACTAATTTTGTTATTTCAGTTTCCTTTATATGGATTCTCAAGTGTCTTTAATTAAGCATACATTTCATTCACATGTACTTTCTTTTTTTCCTTTAATTGATTATTTGGGTTTTTTGGGTTTTAGTGGCAAAAATCTTTGGTATGACTTGATTTTTTGTACTAACCACATACTAATTCGTTTTTCTTGGAATATGTGGTTTATTCCAGTTTTGGTGGAGGTTTTAGTAATTTTCAATATTCATTAGCATCACAGATGTCCTCTTTGCATGTCACTCTAACTTCTTTGTGGAGAAACAAAGTATTTCATTTCATCCCTACAATGGTTATCCACAAATAGGGTACTAACTTAATTTGAAAAAATGTTGTAAGCAAACTATTGTTCATTTTATGGTTTAAGCAATTTGCCAATTTTAATATATGTTCATAGTATACCTCCATTTTTTTGTTCATTGCTCGTTTGATGACTCTCAAGGCCATATAGACTTGTTCATCTATTTGCACTTTTTGGTAACATTTTCCAAAAGTTGCTTTTAGTTTAACAAATGTGCATTTGGGGTGACATTGCATGAAATTTTCCCCCCATTCCAAAATTGCATCTCCCAAGGTGAAGCAAAATAGGTTGATTATGTTTAGATCATTCCTCTCCCCATTGGCTTGGATGGCCTTTCAAAATTCCCATACATGGCATTAAGGTCGGTTTTCACACTATAAATGGGGTAAGATAGTAATTTCCAGTTGGTAGGTGCCATTGGAGGTCGACTTGGTGCCACCGAGTACCATGTTGTCCACAGTGGGCCTATCCAAGGTCTCTCTACATGTGTGGTCATTGTTGGAATCAATCGTCTTGGAGATTCTCCTCCACCTCTTGTTGATCCAATGCTCACTCTAGCCCTTTTCGGATTAAAAGGTTTTCATGACCATTGTTCCCATGCCTTGATTGAATGACTGGATCCATTGGGTTGTCCTTTGCTAAAAGGTCTAGAAGAACCTTCACATGCATATGGTAGGCCTCTGTTACTAGCTTCGACCATGGTCATTATAGGTGTAACCACATTCCTTTCTTGTGTCATACATGGGCAACCCCATCTTGGTGGTACAAATGGTTTTCCCTTTTAATAGGGTTGTCCCATCATGGGTCAACCAGGCTACATGGAAGCTAGTGCCGAAAAATAACCATAGCCCTTTAGGGGAAGGAAAAGGGTTTTGACGCACCCCCAAACTCCTTGAAACATTCAAATGTAAGTTTGAAGGTGAAAACAACGAAAGAAAGAGTTGGGGTATGTTCCTTAACTTGTAGTATTTTAGGGGTAAGAAGGGCATGCTGGAGCTCCAAGATGGGGACTAGGACGAGTGACAAGTGAATCAACTATTCACACGGACTTGTACAAACCAAACAACAAGTTGGTTAATGTGTAATTGGAACACTTTTGATGCACGGATGAGCCATGAGCATACACGGATTCATAAGATTCATCACAGCCCAAACTTGGAGGAAGCTTGTCACCTTATAATATTCTCTATGATTAGCCATATGGGTTGCATCCAAATGTCATTTTTCTCGGGACTCTCAAATTGGGAATCTTGAGATGTTCGAAATTGGGACTCCCAGCACTTTGGAGCCCCATAATTTCTTGTATAAACTTTTGATTTAGATGAAGTCTAGAGAAAATTTGTAGCCTTTGTTAAGATCTTCTCAACAATATGTGGCACGCCACCTGCATGCACATAATTCAAGGTGATTCCTTACTTTTAGTGGTCGAGAATCAAATTGGCACCTCGATTCCTGGCCTTTTTGGGGGCCATAACTTGTGTTATAAGTGATCAAATGGGTCATGAAAGCCCATTTTAAACATCTATGTTTGAAGAAATTTTTAATGGTACAAGGAGCTCTTCAATCGAATGAATTTTGACCTTTGAAATTGTTCTTTAAACATTCAAGACTGTATAGACTCCAACACCCAAAGTGGGAGTCCACTTGGGAGTGTGTGGGCTCATTCCCTCACACTCTCTCACACTTTTGAGAGTGTGATTTTGACTCCTAGGTTGTGCTCTCAGCCTGCACCTTTTCATGCCTTTGCTTTGGTTGTGAGCCCAAGGCTAAAGTTGTGACAAGTTTTTGTGGGATTTGGAAATCCTAGAAATTCACCTTTATCTTCCTTGATACCCAAAAGTGAATCAAAATTTCTTGGTACAATATTTGGGTAACTAAGAATTGTAGCTATGGGAGGATTTCCTAGAGGAAATGCGATTGGCAAACTTAGTTAAACTTCAACTCAACTAGATTTATAGGGACAATTAGCTAACAAATGCCCAAGCCCATGACAAAATGAACACACGTGAAAGGAAACTTCCACATTGAAAATGGAAGTTATTGGATTTATTGGGTGAAACTCATTATCGTTCGTGAGACTCGTTCTTCACAAATGCCCGATATGGTTATCTTCCAAGGTATCTCTCTTTTAAAATGCTTTAGTTCCTCCAAATGCTCTCATGTTTGACTCAAATCTATCTTTGGAGCGGTTGGGCTAGGTAGCATTCCTTCATGGTACCAAAAAGTTGGATTTTTTATAGGTTCCCACATGGGTTCCCAAGAGACTCCTTGTTGTAATGTAATAAACATTAGCTTTGGGAAAGGCTCCCCCATCAATTTTGGTAGTTGAATTGTTTCGATGTTCATTTTTGTTTTTTCAATTACGATTTCCAAATGTCACTACTATGAAATGTAGTGACAATGTCATCATACACTTTGGATAAATTTGGTTCAAAAATCAATTGGCCATTTCTTGCACTTTCCTACAAAACCTCGTTTAACTTCTTTTGCATAATTTTCATCATAACAATCAACATAATACTCCCAAACAAAAGATGGCAGATAGTTTTTTATATTCATTTTTAAAATTGTCCTAAAACAAAAATAATTAATGGGAAATAAACAAAACAAATTCATAATAAAGATTAGAAAAGCAAAATCCTTGTGAGATCAAGCCAAAAAGGTTAATGTTAGATAAAGTCAAATAGTTTTATCCCTATGCCAAACTTTAAAGTTATGAAACCAAATATTCTAGTTTTGTAACCGTGGTATGGTTGCTAAATGTTAAAGCCACCTGGTAAATAACCGAGTTTGTAAGTGAAACAAAGGTTTAATAAATTCCTATTTGAGGAGGTGATCTTTAAAACCACCAAAATATTGTTGCCAATTTATCAAATAGATTTCCAAAGTAGTGTAGTTTTTGGTAGGGAAAACACCCTGCCATATTTGAAGTGGGAACAAACACCTGCAACCACCTTAGATGTCAAAACTCAAACTTAAAATTTAGGTGGTAGCAAAAATATAACCATGAAAAAACACACATTGAATGAACATACTTGGGGACGAAAAACATGTGGAGAAATACAACTTTCCCAAAAACCACTGGTTATTTCAAAAAGAAGGTAAACAATTCAAAAGTTTTGAATTTCCTCCACAATTAAGCTTGAAAAACTTCATACAGTATTCCTCCTGACGAAAGAGCCAAAAATTAAATTCTTCTTAAATATATATACCTTCCAAACCTTATTAAAAAAATCTTAATTACCAATCCAACTAATCATTTCTAGATTGTAAAAATAAACATCTCTAAATCTAGTTTTGGTTAAGACAAATTCGGTTTTGGTTCCATAAATCTAGTTTTGGCTACACTAATTTGGTTTTAGTTACTTAAATCTAGTTTCAATTACAGTGATCTAGTTAAGATTCTACCAAATTTGGTTATAAAAATTGATTTCGATTACAAAATGTTTTTCATTTCAACAATGTTGTTTGACAATGTCAAGTGGTATAATTAATTTTACAACTAATACACCTACTGTTTTAACATGTTTTGGGACCCATTCAGCTATGATAATATTTGGTATGTAGATTGGTTTAAGAACACGTTCAATATGAATAGGTATTACTATGGTTCCAATTAAAAACAGGTCTAAACTTTGTGGTAAACATCACATCTTCTTTTTTGTCAAATATTCCAAAATGGAAATCATAACAAACTAAGACTTTTGGTCTTTTGGTTTGAACGCCAAGTTTCTTAGTAACATGTATGGTTCTTATTATATCAGATCCTTGTATGGTAATAATACTAGTTCCCCAATCGTGGGATACTCTTGCATCTCTCAACCATGGGTGTCTTAGTATCATTGAGTAATTTGAATATAGTACATTACTATTGATAATGGTAAATGTAACCATACAGGGGACTCCATGAACAAATATCTTCACATCCCTAATAAGACCAAGTGGTTTAGCTCCAATTTGATTTACCATACACAAATTATAAAACATTGGGTTAGGGTTTGATAGACCTACTTATACTTTCAGGTTCTTAATAATGATGTTTACTCTAGATCCTCCATCAATCAACACATCATCAATGAAATTCCTATAAACCTAGACTTGAATCACAACCATATGATGATGGATAAAAACTATTGCACATGCATGTTTAGGTTGAATAAGTTTAGGTTGGACCAATTGAATAGACTTAATCAGTTTGAAAATATACCATTTGATGTTTGGCACAATCTTTAAGAATTGCCCCAAGTTAATAACATACTTAGTCTCCAAAACTTGAGTATTGATGTCTTTCAAAATCTCCTCCAAAATCTTCTTTGGTGATATTGTTTATGGAGTCAATTAAGCAAGTTGCTTGTTAATAATTGGTTGATTTATTGGTTATAGTAAACTAGCCCAATTCAAATAAAGTGGTTTGTTTAAATTGATAGATGCTTGTGATGTTAAATGATTTCCATGTAACTCCTTGAACAAAAAAATCATGCAATTGCTCTTCCATTTGCCAATTAGTTGTTGATTTTGCCTTCATTGGTTCATGTTCCCTAAGCCTATTGTTCCAGTACTTGGCTATGTGTTGTGATAACAATAACTACATTAACTAGTACATTATCAGGTTTAGGGTTTAAGCAAACGTTCATAATATATTTCTAATTGTTTGCCAACTTGTTGTTGGAGATTCCTCAACATCATATATATTTTTTCATCATTTTTCACACTTTAGAAGTGTCGCAACCCTAGTTCTGGGCTCACGACCAAGGCAAAGGGGTTGCAAGGGTGTGAGCCAAGAGGAAACCCGGGAGTCACATCACATACTCCCGGGAGTGTAGGAAAGTGTGAGGGAGTGAACCCTCACACTGCCAAGGCAACTCCCACTTTGGGAGATGGAGTCCCGCTGGACTCCCAAAATTTTAGAGAGCAATTTCAAGGGTCAAAACTTAATGGCTTGAAGCGTTCTTTATATCATTGGAAAGATCTTGGAACGTAGATGTCTAAAATTGGCTTGCATTGCTCATTTGAACATTTGAAACACAAGTTATGGCCAAAAGGAGGGCCAAGAGTCAAACTACCAGTTTGACTCTCGACCACAAAAAGTCGAGAATCGACCCAATTTACTTAGCTTTAGACAATGTGCGACATACTGTTGAAAAGCTCTTGACAAGAGCTACAACTTTGCTCTATACTGCACCTCAATCTAAGGTTTGCTCGCAAAGTTATGGGGCTCCAAAGTTGCGAGAGTCCTAGCTGGCACAATTTCGAGACTCCCACTTGGGAATCCCAAGAAAGAAAAGCCATTTAGATGTAGGCCCCATGTGAACCATTGATTATAATACCACAAATTGTTAAGCTTTAGTTCCATAGTTTTCCTTAGTATTAATGATTTGAATATTGATAAACCTCCAAGTAATAATTATTAAGAGTTGGATTAGCCTTTGGATATTTCAGCATAGAAGACTCTTTTATTTAAATTAATGCAAGGCTTAGTTAGTTTTAGGACCTAATAACCATTTTTCAAGTGCATTATCCTTTTATGTTGTAGAGAAGGGAAAGGGGATGTAGAATCAGATGTGATTTATTGATATATTGGGAATACAAGCCCATAACTCACAACAACATTTTGCCATGACAATATTAAGTTAGTCTGTAAAATAATCTTCAGGCACGAATGATGTATTGGAAAGATTTCTAGGATGCAATCCTAATACATCTTTATTTAATTTTTACTTCTATCAGATGTTTAGATAGAATCAAAATCAAACTTAAGTATTAACATTTCCACCTAAGTGGCCTTAGGTGAATTACAACTTAGTAAACAACTTGAAGGGAATAGGTCACAATTGCAAAAACTCCAGAATGCGATGGATGGTGCAAGCTAGGTATTAGGCTCGATGTTACAGGGAAAGGTGGTTAATTGGGCTTCGTAGCCAACGGTAATGGCCATCATCGGGAACCCACGTTCGACAATGGAGACGGACATCATCATCTTCGCATTGACACTCTTCAAACCTTTCTGGCATGGCTCCACGAGTAGGAACGAATTCTAAATAGATTGCTAAAGCATGTGGGTTAGGAGATAATCGACAATCCCATGCTGAACTATCGACTCAAGTGTGCACCACTTGCCTGGATGGTTCTTTTTCGCGCGGTCGTTGAGAAACATTCACGTTGAACGGTGCTTCTTCAAGCTCTTCTTGTTTTACTAGTGTAACTAGAGGATTCAAAGGCGTAGCAACATCATCCGCCATGACTAGTTTTCACCTACATCAACAAAAAACCAAGAAGGTAGCAAAAACAATGTGGTACTTGCATTTAGAGGGGGTCAAGGCTTTTTATCTAACAAATTAGGGTAGGCGAAGGTGTGGGAGTGACGGCGGAACCTTATGAAAACTCGAACATCCTAGATTTAATGGATTCATCAAACCCTAATTTCGACGGTGGATCTAGAAGTATGTGGGGGTTTTTTTTTGTGATACAAATTTTAATTCCAATTTACTATGTACTACATAGTTAATTAGTGCATGGTAAAATAAATGGGTAGGGGATATCAAAAGAGTAAATGGTACACGGGGATGTTAGTTCAACTATTGAATTAGTTAAGTAAGAATTCAAGGACATTACTTGTTACTATCGATAAATTATCTTAGTAGTTAGTTACTTGAAGTAATTAGGATGAAGAAGTAGGATGTGAAGGTCAACGGACGAAAAGGATAAGGATCAAGCTCAAGAGACCTCATCAAGATATCCAAGATAAGGGGAAGGATGAATCCTCCAATCCCATTAGTCATGAGGATTGTCCTCCTATTTGATTGGAGGATGGAATAATTCTTGTGTTTCATTGGGCCCAAGAATTCTCATCCTAAACTCAATTGGATGGTGATTTATTCTCAATTCTCATTGGCTCTAGAAAGACGAGGAGGCCATTGATTGGAGCAAGGGATTTCGAAGCTTTCATTGGACAAGGGGAACAAGCTCAAAGAAGGTCATGGAGGCTTACCAAGGGAGAGATTTTTTTTGGTATGTGGAGAAGAAAAAAAGAGGAGGATGAAGTGTGAAGAAAGATTTAGTTCTTACGTGTGGAGAGGTGTTCATGGAAAAGTGTGTGTGTAAGAATCAAGCATGGAAGGAAGTTATGTGTAATAAGTACTCGTAACAAAGCCTTTAGATTTTTGTTTCAAGTAGTTGTTCCTCCCAAATCCATCGTTGGATTTGTGTCAAATTTAAATCAATTTTAGTTTGAAAGGTGTAAAAGGTCCTCCCCAATTTTTTGCATCATCGGGTTTGCTGTAAGGGAGTTATACTGGTTGGAAGTAAAGGGTGTTGTAGTGGAGTTCATGGAAGGATTTCCATGACAAAGCCTCTGGATTTTTGTTTCAATTAGTTTTTCCTCCCAAATCCACCATTGGATTTATGTCAAATTTAAATCAGTTTTAAATTGAGAGGTGTAGAAGGTACTCTTCAAATTTTAGCATCATCGGGTTTGCTGTAAAGGAGTTACACTGGTTGAAAGTAGAGGGTGTTATAGTGGAGTTCATGGAGGGATTTCCATGACAAAGCTTTTGGATTTTTGTTTCAATTAGTTGTTACTCCCAAATCCACCGTTGGATTTGTGTCAAATTTAAATCAATCTTATTTTGAAAGGTGTAAAATATTCTCCTCAAATTTCAGCATCATCGGGGTTGCTGTAAGGGAACTAAATTTGTTGGAAGTAGAGGGGGTTGAATTGTCTATTTTTTCCTCAATCTAAGCAAGTGGTTTCTAGTTTCGAGGCTTAACTCTTAATCAAAAAAATAAAATAAAAACTTATGAGATGTTGTAACATGGCTCCTTTTATATTAGCTTTCCAAAAAATTCAATGCATGTTAGATTATGTGGTTGTATGTAGATGTTATGACAAATGAAACGGAAGGGTTCCAACCATCAAGCGTGACATTGAATTGAACATCAACATACGACTCATTCATATTCCATCATGGTGAGTTACGGTTCTCTCACCCTATCTTTGTATCTTCAAATTGGACATAACGCATTAGATCCTTAGTGAATTTCATTACTTACCTTGAACCACCTTACTTGTTAGACTACAACTACATAGTAGTTCCACTTCCAACCGGGTTTTTTGTGAGTGCATATTTTAATGGTGAAGGTGTGCAAGAATTCTTCACACTCTGTGGAGAGGTGCAAAACATACTATAAGGGGGAAGGTGGTGGCTTCCCCCAAGTCCAGGCCGTGGTGAGTCTTGTGTGTCCGTGTTGCTCGTGGCTCGTCCTAACACCAAAGGTGCTCCAACTATGCACTAACCACTTCATGTGGGTTGTGTGCAGGCCCGTGTGAATGAGTGAAGCTTGTCAACTCTTCCTAGTCCCATCCCGAAGCTCCAACACACCCCTCTACCCCTCAAAGTGTTGTGAACTAGGGAGCGCGCCCCAACTCCTCCCCCTTCCGCTGTCTTGTACTTGGACTCACTTTTGAGTCTTGCAAGGAGTTGGGAGTGCGTCAAGAAGTGCTTGCAAAATGCTTGTTTCAACTCATTAAATATGCAATTAGGATGATCTTGTACAAAGTTTTTGCCCCACTTTAAAATGTTGTTTCATAAAATGAAACCAAACAAGTTGATGATATTAGCCTCCATAGTTTCACCATTGGCTCGAATTGCCTTTTTGAAAATTTTAATGTGAGCATCAAGATCAATATTCTTCATGTATGTGGGATATTGAAATTTTTGATATGAAAATTTATTGGTTGGTCTAGATGAATTAGAACCAATTAATACCACGGTGACATGAATATCCTTGGATCAAGTGTTTGCCTTCCATAAAATCTAATAGGTGGATCGGGTGGAAGTCTTCCAAGTGGGTTTTGATCGAATGATCCTCCTCCTAGTGATCTTCCATTAGGCAAACCTTTAGGCAATTTCCCACCTAACTATGGATATGAATTAACCCTTATGGACTGTTGGACTATAACACCATTACCATAAATAAATAGTCTAACGGTAACAAATACTTTAATAGGTATAGTTGTTGTCATGGTTTGTTGAACAAGTGCACTTCTCGTGACAAAAATCAGTTATTTTAGTCCATAAGTTTGAATTTTGATAGGATATTGTTTTGCATCAATTGTTCAACATGTGGCATTAATTATGGTTGAGTAACATTGGCTGAATATCCTTTCTTTTTCTAAAAATCAATGGATCAAGTCCCTTGATTCCCAAATAGTACATAAAATACATGTTAAGATCCATAGGCACAAAAGATGGAACTATATTATACCACATCAAATACAATATAATTTTTGGTTGTCCTACTATTAATGGTGCAAGAGGTTATGGCCAACCTAAATGTTGACTAACCGGTATTGGATTTGTAACCAAACTCAATTGTGGTCGAATTTGTTGTACATGTGCACCAAACATGTGTTGTTGGCGTGCTTAGTACCACTAACTATAAAGAAATTCTGAATTTTTCTCTCATCAATTTTGTTAATGTATCATCCACAAAAGGATAATTCTTGAATTCATGTCTAACATGTTGATAATATGCACATGTTAATGCAACTTCAATAGTAGTTAGGTGGTTGTAACTAATATATTTCATTGAGCAAGTGGTCATTCATCAATTCCCATGACAAGTACATCGGCCAAATAGTTTGATGAAGTGGTTGCGCTTGTTGAATAACAACAAGGGCCACAACTGCTTCCATCAGTTCTATAGGTTGTTGAAAACCAAATTTATGTGAACATTTTCACTCTAAGTTACATAAGTTAAAAATGGTTGTGCTCCAATTTTTATTCTACTGTGGTTGGATTCAAAACATGAACCAATTCAAATGTATAATAACTAATAATCAGTGTTGATCAAGAAGGCATAGTAACTCTAGGAATATAGTAACTAGGTGTTGCAGATTGCCATCTGTCCTACAAAGGTTACTTCATCAGCATGTCAAACAAGTTTAATGTTTTTCCCACCCAATTGTGCATTTGACCTCCATTGTTGGGATGATTATTGGGGTGTCAAAAAATGACTAGTTGAAGGTACTTGTAATTCCCTTCTTTCCTCTCGCTTTGCTGGTATCTAATGAAAAGGTACGTTTGCCATAAGAAGTTGTCAAGGCTCATTGTTGGGAACTTCAACCAATACTCCTTCAACTTGAAAACATGCTTATTCTAGTGGTTGAACCACTTCATGAACATGTTACCATAATGCTTTTAATTCTAATTTCCTTTTAAGGCCCCTTTTTTATTATTCTTGACATTTCCCAAAAGTCATTAATTTAGATTTCTTTTGGTCGACAAGTTGTTAAGTAAGAATCGAGGATCAACATGGAAATCTTAAGAAATCCTAAATTATTGGTTTGTAAGGAAAAACAAATAGTACGAACACAAAAAATTCCAAGAAAACTACCAAAATTTAATACAAATCCAAACCTAAAATATTATAACAAAATAATTGTTGAAAACCAAAGATTATAAACGTTTTTGTTCACACTTTCGTTCCATTATGTGTTCGCCAAATGTTAAAGGTGTTTTTTATTCCCTTTAATTTTTACATACTCTTTTCGATTTTCTAATTTTGGTTCACTATAACTATTGACAAGTTTTTCCAGATCTAAAATATAAAAACACAAGAAGCATCAAATTTTTTTGTTTATTCATCATGAATAAGATATTTTAAATCTTGCATTCCAAAAATAGAAAGGAAAAGTTTTAGAAAATAAAAGTAAAATTGGTTCAAATTCAAAAAAATTCCAAGAGTTATAAAAAGTAATGATCCTTAGATCCAACTCTAAATCCTCTTATTTATACCAACTCGTAGTGTTGTTTCAACTTAAATAATCACTAGCTAGTATAAATTTCTAAATCAAAATAACAAATGTATTGGTCACAAGTTCAAATCAACATGTTCTATTAACAACCAGTTGCCAATTCTTATAATAGACAGATTAACTTAATATTTGTTAACCAAAAACTAAAATAGTCTTTATGGTTATATTACTTCATTGGTTACTAGTTGGTTTAACTAATTATTATATACATACTAAAAATTAAGGTTAACAACTTCTTTCAAGTTCATGCCATTCACCATTTTATCCAACTTTTTAAGACTTGCCATATTGAAGCCGCTAAATCTTTGGTGCCAAAGCATAGCTCCTTCATCCAAAAACTTTTCCACATTTGTGTTTTCCTTTTGAACATTGACATCAAAAAGATATAAGTTCTTTTCCCTTCATGTTTCATCCACAATGACTCCATGGACATTGTTCACCTTACAATGACCCCCTTCAAAGGAAGTAAAACATGTTGTGGATGAAGATGTGAATGAGGATCATGAACTTGTCAAGTTTGATAATCATTGATCCTTGAAGGACATACCAACAAAAGATGTGAAAGGTGAATCTATATCAAATTTTTTTCCAAAGAAGAATTTGTACCACCATAAGACGAAAGTTTGAGTGAACTGCAACAAGATGAATGAAGAAAATGGCCCCAAAGACAATGTAAGAAATGGCTTTGTGATTGTTGGGTTCCACCAAAGAGGTTGAACATGCCGCCATAGGTTTTTTGGAAAAATCTCAAACTATAAAAGAGGCGTTGAAAAGTGGAGATGTAAGGAAGTGGGAGATTGACATGCAAGAATAATACAATTATTTTCTTATAACCACATTTGGTCCTTGGTGCCACTTCCCAAGGGTAGGAAGCCCATTTCTTGTAAATGGGTGTTCAAAATCAAACATGGTGTCAATGATGAAATTGAACATTACAAGGCAAGACTTGTGGCAAGAGGTTTTACCCACACAAACATTTGGAGTATATTATAATGAGATATTTACACCCATAGTGAAGTTTGTGTCCATTTGTTGTATCCTTGCATTAATGGCCATTAAAAACATGGAAATTTGATTCAAATTTAGATAATCAAACTGCATTTTGCAATGGTGACCTTGATGAGGAAATATACATGTAACAACCCCAAGGATCCATGCAAGGAGATGAACATTTCATGTGTAAGCTTCACAAGTCTTTGTATGTTTTGAAACAATTCCAAAAGCTTGGAACCAAAAGCTAGATGCATTTTTAACAAACATCCAGTTTGTGAAAAGTGATGCTGACTTTAGCATGTATGTTGCCCAAGTGGGAGATGTCAAGTTTTTCATTATTATCTATGTCGATGATCTCATCTTGGTGTGAAATAATAAGGACAAGCTTGTGCAAGTGAAAGGAGAACTTTCTTGAAGGTTTGAAATGAAAGATCTTGGAGATTCACATTTGTTCTTGGGCATGGATGTGGAAAGGGATCATGAACAAAGTCTTTTTTACATCAACCAAATTGGTATTTCAAGGAGATTTTCAAGTATTTTCACATGGAGGATTGCAAAGCCATTGGAATGCCATTTGATCCCAAGGCCAAGTTGAAAAAGAATATGAACAAAGATGTTGAAATGGTTGGGGTTCCTTATCAATAAGTTGTTGAATTTTTTATGTATGCCATGTAGTTGCGTACTCAACTGAACTGGGCATACCCAATAAGCATGGTGAGTCAACACATGGCCAATCCAAACTTGGAATATCACTTTGTCCAATAATGAGTTGAAAATGGCAAAGTCATATTTGTAAATTGTTCAATGGAGGACATGGTGGTGGATGTACTAACCAAGGCATTGTCAAAAGAACAACATAACAAATTGATAGCCATGTTTGGATTAAAAACTTCATAGAGTGGGAGTGTTAGAAATATTATTCATTTTTTATCCCCAAGGTTGATGAATGTGTTGAACATTCATCAAAAGGATTAATAATATCCACATCCTTATAGTAGTTAGGTTAGGTTGAATAACGATAGTCAGGGTCTAAAAATGGCGGCTACATTAAGGTTTAACGGGGGCTAGGTTAGGTTTGGTGGTGGCTAAGTTAAGGTTACATAATGAATATTAGAGTTAAATGGCAGCTACTTTAGGATTACAAGATACTATATTTTATAGTGATTTTGAATAATCCTTCATTCTCTTCAATCAAGTTTTTGAGTGCACCTAGAGACTTTGAAGTATGAAGTTAGTTTGATACAAGTTATAGTTTTATGGTTGTAGTTTGTGAGATCTTCAATGCATGTGATTTACTTCCTTGTCATTTCAATACAATTTCACCTTTTTTATAAACCTCAGTGTTTCAAACCTTGCTTGTTTTCTAGTTTTTTCCAATAGGTCCCACAATATATAGTATGCAAATGTTAGAGAAAAATGATGATCCATATGCCACACTAAAGAAAGGGGCAACAAATAAAACTAGTCTCATATAAAATTAACTTAAAAAAATAAATTAATGGCATGAAAATTGCAATTATAAATGGATTAACTAGTTAGAGATGTTTAGCTAATGTGCAATTTGATAAAGCAAACTATTGGAGTGTGAAAAAGGTCATATGCATTCGATTATTAAACTTTAGATGTTAAACCATAGAAGAGTGAACAACTTTGGGAGTGAAACATGTGGTAGACATAATGAACTGCATCCTCCCAAGCTCAAAAATGCTTGGACAAGAACATATTCTTTGAAACAACCCACAAAAGGTATTCATAATTTTTTTTGGTGGCAATTGTGAAGATTTGCACCTTCCTTCAAGTAGTTAAAATGTAAAGAACCTTCCCATTGCAACTCATTACCTTAGGCAAAAATCTAGATTTTGTAAGCCACATTCACAACTTCTCGATTCATATTATAACAACTCTAAGTAGGTCATTGGGCCCATTGAGCCAAATCTCTTTTGTGTGCACAATTTAGAATGAAATAAAATGTCATTTAACAATTGATGTTGATAAATTGCCAATCCACCTAAATTAAATGCATATTCAAAAGAACATGGGTTAATATTATACTTGCATCACCTCCTTTGGAGGTGGGTTCAAGGTAAGGTGGACTAATTTTGGCAAATAAATAATCTTTAAAAGTTCATTGGTAATGTTAAAATTGCAGTTTACCATGATATCATTGTTTAAATGAGGGATTAAAGGTGGTTAGTGATATAATGAAGATTAGGTAAATAAAAACCTAATTATATGATTTTTGAACATGCATGTTAAGAGAAAAAACATTAAAATTTATCAAAAGATGAGTATGATATGGACTTTTGAAAATAAGGTCCATTTAAAAGTCGATATCTTGTTTTGGGTTAAGGTTTTTAGTAAATGCACTACTACAGAAATGGGGTGCAATTTACTAACCTAAATCACTATGGGACCTTAAAAGTGAAATAAATTCATTGCATTTTACTGATTTCACCCTGATGAAAAGTTATTTCACTATAATATCACTATGTAAACATCATGTTTCATTACTAGCTAACATAATTCACTATTATAATTTACTATAGTAAATAGGTTTATTTTTATGTTTTTAAAAATATTTTATTTATGTTATGTTATGATATATCCTATATTATTTTAATTTATTTTAGTTATTCTAACTTATATTTTATGTTATTATAGGTTATTATAAATTATTGTACCCTAAACTATTATACATTATTTTACCTTAAGTTATCTTAACTAGTTTATTATAAACTTTTAAGTTATTTTAAATTAAATTAATATATGTTATTTCAAATTATATTTTAAGTTATTCAAGGTCATTCTACTTTATATTATTATAAATTATTTTATCCTAAGTATAATAATCTAAAATATAATATAATGACCTAAGGTAAAATAACTTAGAATATAAAATAATAACCTATGAAAAAGAATTTAAAATACCCTACAATATAATAACTATCAATACCCTATGATATTATAACATAGAATACCCAACAATTATAATACAATAATCACCAATAGTTGTAATATAACATATAATAACCAACAATAACTTATAATACAATAACCACTAATATAATTGCATTAATAAACATTAATAACCATTAATAAAATAGCCACTAATAGTCATTAATAAATTAACCACCAATAACCATTAATAAAATAACCACCAATAACCATTAATATAATAGTTATTAATAGCCGTCAATAAAATAACCACCAATAACCATTAATATAATAACCACAGATAGTTACTAATAAACATTAATACAATAGCCACCAATAGAATAACTACCAATAACCACCAATAGTCATTAATAAAATAACCACCGATAGAATAACCACCAATAATCATTAATAAAATAACCATTAATAGAATAACCACTGATAACTATTAATATAATAACCACTAATAGACATTAATAACCATCAATAAAATAGGTACCAATAACCATTAATAACCACCAATAGCCCTAATAAAAAAACAACTAATAACCAAATATTATAATTGCTTAGGATTGCCAAAAATAATTTAAGGTGAAATAACCTATAATAACCTAAAATTGTCAATAATAACATAAGGTGAAACACCCTTCAATAGCCAAAGTAATTTAAATAATTGCATGTAACCTAAACTTAAATAATTTACAATAGCCAAAAAAACATAAAATAGCTTAAAATAATTTAAGGTGAAATAAACAAAAATAGCCAAAAGTCATTCTAAATAACAAAAAGTAGCCTAAGGTGAAATAACCAAAAATAACCAAAAATAATTGAAAATAGCCATAAATAGTTGTAAATAATGTAGGGTGAAATAATTTTATTTAATAAAAAATAGTAGTATAATAATTGAAAGTAGTTTAGCATAGGTAATATTATTATATTAACAAAAAAATCCATTTATTAAAAAAAAAATCTCAAAAGAATGATCATTGAAATGTTATTGAATAATGATATTCAACTTTTTTTTCGTTGAGATGATTTTAAAGTTTCAAAAGGAAATAAATGCAATTACGTACAATGCTAAATTAAAAAAAATTAAATTTGAATCATTTCATTTGAACAAAATCTCAATAAAATATGAATTCAAAGTTTATGTTTTTGTAATGTTTAAAATGAAATATTTCATAAATAGAATGCAATGTAACATATTATCACAATAAATGGGGTGGATTGATGGTAAGGGTGTTTGACTCCATTTCAAGGGTCAAGGGATTAAACCTCATGAGTGGTGTTGTGTGTGATCTATAATGGTACGTTAACAGAATATTTTTTAATTTAATTCCTATAATAGGTGTTTATGTTGATTATGTGGCCTATCCTACCTAGGGTATGTTTTTAATGTAACCTACATAATGACACGTGTCAATAAATAATAGGTTTTAAAAATCATGAAATTATCAATAATATTATATATTAAATAATTAAGTTTTAATTGATTTCCATGTTGGCTGGTTAATTAACTAGCAAGTGAATGGTTTGGTAAATTTGTATTTCATTTGAAAGTAACCTTGTTTCATTAATTACTAGTGAAATAATTAATTGTCCATAGCAACTGGTACCCGTTCACTAAGGGGTTAAACAATTTCACTAGTAAAAATGTCCAAATTCACTCAAAATCTAGTGAAAGTGAACTAGATAATTAAAGTGAAGTAGGACACATTTTGTAGTAGTGATGTTAATCTTCTTCAACTTTACTAATTATTATTTTTTGTATTTTAACATATTGTCATTAAAACTATCAAAATTTATAACAAAAATAAAACTATAGGAAACAAATAATTAGATTTAGCAAAATGCTCAAAACTCCATATCTATATTTGATTCTTTTTTTTTTGCTGTGAATTGAAAAAAAATTCAAAAAAATCTGGATTTGCATTTAGAATTAAAAACGACTACAAAAAACAATCATATGTTTTTCTCCATAAAAATATATCTTCTCATAACTCTAATACAAACTCTTGTTTCAAATAAAACTACAACACCTATTGATTCAAAATCATAATTCTTCCAAAGATATTTCCCAATTTCTTGCCATAAACCCATTCAAATTTCCATCCCTTTTGCTTTAATTAGTCTAGCCCCATTTTGCCCTATAGTGACAACACAATGTTGTCATTAACATTACCCCCCTTATAGTTTAGATTTTATTTTTAAAATCCTATTAATGGCAAAGTACAAAAATGTAATGCAAAAGAACAACCACAATATTATTCTATTTATATTGAATGGGCTAGTTATGCCTTTTGAATTATAACCATATGAATATATTTACATCTTGAATTGTTGGTTACACCACATTTGTTCCATATAATTCATCATTATGATGTTAAAGATTGTTGTCACATTTTTTTGGGGGGGTCCCATGTTTGAACTTCAACCATGTCATTATTATGAAGGATTTTCATAATGTTTTTACATATTGTGGTAGGTCAAAACCCAAATAAGTCAAATTCCAAAAAAATTACATTTAAAATTTAATATGATGTGATGTTAGAGTATATTTGTGTCAAAAAAATATTCATCACAACATATGAAAAAATGCAAATATACTCATAAAATGATTGAAATGATTTATTGCATTTATGAAATTTGTGGTACCTATTAAACATTGTGATTCCATATGAGTGGAATAAGCTTGTGAGCCATGTGAAAAGTTTGACATTATCATATCACAAATGGTTGTTTTTGGGGGTGATGATCATAAGTATGTGGTAAATTAACATTTTGACAAACTATCATTTTCAAATGGAAGATGGCAAGATGTGTGAGGTGAGCCATTTTTAAGTTTTCATTTCAAACATTTTTTGGTTGACTAATTCAAACCCAATTTTTTCGTGTAGTCCAAATAATAATAATAATAATATATTACATATACCATAAATACCCATTATTCATTGAATTTTATATTCTTAAATTGATTTGTTTTTTCCGAATAATATCATATATCGTTAATTTTGTGAAAATCAAAATATCAAGCCTAAACACCAAAAGTGAAATCCAAAATTAAATGCAACATGTTTTGAAAATTTATCATTACATAGATGTTGTGAAAATGCCCAAAGTGCCCCCCCC
>Ga0209208_10003370_pt1 | contig 22907 bp, 25 predicted proteins | sample S1TSphfallax_3_FD_187694 | JGI IMG/M metagenome (GOLD analysis project Ga0209208, IMG submission 187694) | Host-associated microbial communities from peat moss isolated from Minnesota, USA - S1T2_Fd - Sphagnum fallax MG (SPAdes) (version 2) | ecosystem: Host-associated > Plants > Peat moss >...
TGCCAGATGGCTTCTAAGGCTTGGAGGTCTTCGATGCGCTCGGTGGGCAGGAGCAGGGTGTCGACGGCGCAGCAGCCGTGCTTGAGGGCGTTGGTGTTCACGGTTCGAGGATGGAATGGGGGCGTTCGGGCTGGACGGTGTCGGAGCGGTTAAGTGACTGATTTGGCGGGAGAAAGAATTTTTTGAACTTTTGTCATCCGCGCGACCAGAGGGGTCGAAGCAAAGGGTGGCCTATATGATAATGACGTCATGGAAGCATCTGTCGTCACGCTATGCGTCAAGCTGGAAGCTACCACAAAACAAGACGGGGAGCGCTGGATTGCGCGCTGTGTTGCTCTTGATGTTGCCAGCCAAGGCGATTCTAAACAAGCCGCAATTTCCTCGCTGGAAGAAGCGGTGCAGTTGTGGTTCGAGTCGTGCCTGGAACGAGATGTGTTGTCCGAAGCATTGGCTGAGGCCGGATTCACGAAGGCTATCTAACAGCAGTCGGTTCAAGAGAAGTTCAGGCTGTTGATTGTGCGCCAAATTAGCTCTTCAGATCTTATTCACAGCAATGACCTGTTATAGCGATGACCTGTTGTAGGGTGAAAATGTAAAAACAACAGGAGGAATTCGATTTATGCCTAGTGTCGAATGTGAAGTGTATCTGCTCGGTCTGAGATATAAGAATGGCTTACCGCGTGTGGAGGTTTACGCAACCAGCAATTTGCAAAATTGGCCCACGCCTATGCCTCAGCGGGGTCAGCGCGCGATCATCAAGCTTGTTACTCCCACAGGTGTCTACGAAGGCGGCATGAGAAATCTGCAAGCCAAGGGCTGGCCTTACATCTGTCCCGATTTGAAAGGAACTGATGGCATTAAGATAAGCCTTGCTGAAATTCTAGAAGCCAATGATATTCCGCTAAGGAATAATCAATCACTTCGGTTTGACATAACATTCATCGATGCGACATCTCCAGTTGTCTGGACGCTAATTTGAATCGTGTTTCGCCTCGCATCGTTTGGGAACTGCACTTTTTCAGTCAGTAAGTATTATCCTGCGCCTTTCGATTCTAGGCATGTCGTCATTCAGGCCTGCGGTCGAGTCTTGATTCGGCGTATTGCCTCTAACTGGGCTTTCGATCAGATCTGCAATTGGAGCTAAAGCTTCGTAAATCAACGGCGGTACATCCGAGGATCTGAATTGGTCCGGGTTGTTTGAAAATATCTGCAATGCATCCAGCCACCGCCGTCTTTCCTCCATGACCCCGTCCAATCGGATCTTAAGCTCCCGAATCTTCGAAATTGACATCCTTGCTTGCGGATCTCCTTGTGCTTCGGTTATAAACTGCCCCCTGGAACTGCACTGTGTAAACTCCGGGCCAAGAGCCACTCGGTTTTTGTTGCGTACAGTGCGCTTAAAGGACCAGCATCACTGTGTGTAGATAACGGCAGCGTGTTCGGTTGCGGCGACCAAGGTTCCCAACTTTTGCAGGCGAACGTGTTTGCGCCGTGTTTCGTCAAATTCGATTTCGGCGACCGCGACCGCGCCCACTGAGTCCTGTGATGGGGGCGTTATGGTGCGCCAGTCCTGGGGCAGGGCGTCGGCACTGGCAATTTGCAAGGGATACACGTTAAACGTGGCGGAGTAATCGTCGTTAGCCTCGTCGAAGGGACAATCGAAGAGAAGGAAAAGCCCTCGGACTGGCTCAAGGATGAACGCGCGTGGTCTGTCAAAAAACTCCCGATAAGCGAGGACTGGTTGCCAATCGAGCAAGCTTGCCTTGGTCATTGAATTCTCTCCTCCTTCGGGGCTGGATTCGGCATCAGTTCGCCGAATGAACTTTTGCCTTCTGTCACATTCACATGCTGGTGGACAACAGGGCAGCGAAACGAGGGGGACGGACTACTATTCCACCGTGACGCTCTTGGCCAAATTGCGCGGCTGGTCGACGTCGCAGCCGCGGCGCACGGCGATGTAGTAGGCCAGCAGTTGCAGCGGAATCATTTCGAGCAGCGGCAGGAGCAGTTCGCGGCTGGGGGGGATGGTGATGAGGTGGTCGGCCATCTTGGCCACTTCCTCATCGCCTTCGCAGGCGATGGCGACCACGATGCCGCTGCGCGCTTTCACTTCCTGAATATTGGAAATTGTCTTTTCGTAGTGAATCTGGCTTTCTTCCGACTGCGGATCGCGCGTGGCCAGGACGACCACCGGGAGATTTTCGTCAATCAGCGCATTGGGCCCATGCTTCATTTCGCCCGCCGGATAGCCTTCGGCGTGAATGTAGGAAATTTCTTTCAGCTTCAGCGCGCCTTCGAGCGCAATGGGAAAGTGAATGCCGCGGCCGAGATAGAGAAAATCCTGCGCGCGGGAAAGGTGCTTGGACAGTTCCTCGTATTGCTCGGTCGCCTGCAGCACATGCTCCAGCTTGCCGGGAATCTGCACCATTTCCTGCGTCAGGCGGATGGCCGCTTCCTTGGTCAATGCGCCGCGCACCTGGCCCAGGTACATGCCCAGAATCAGCAGCGCGGTTAATTGCGACGTGAAGGCCTTGGTGGAGGCAACGCCGATTTCGGGGCCGGCGTGCGTCATCAGCGTTCCGGCCGCTTCGCGCGTGATCATCGACCCCACCACGTTGCAGATGGCGAGCGTCTTTGAGCCCTTCTGCTTGGCTTCGCGCTGCGCGGCCAGCGTGTCGGCGGTTTCGCCGGATTGCGAAATGACAATGGTCAGCGTGTTGGGCTGAATAATGGGGTCGCGATAACGGAATTCGCTGCCGTAATCGACTTCGACAGGCAGGCGCGCCAGGCGCTCAATCATGATTTTGCCGGCCAGTCCGGCATGCCAGCTTGTGCCGCAGGCGACGATTTTGACCTGCTGAAATTTCTTGAAATCGGCTTCGGAAATGTCCACTTCATCCAGGAAAATGCGCCCGCTTTCCTGGCCCACGCGGCCGAGCATGGTGTCTTTAATGGATCGCGGCTGCTCAAAAATCTCCTTGAGCATGAAGTGCTTATAGCCGCCCTTTTCGGCCATGATCGGGTCCCACAGAATGTGCGAAACAGTGCGCCGGACGGTCTTGCCGTGGATGTCCATCAGGCGCACGCCTTCGGCCGTGAGCACGGCAATGTCGCCATCGTTCAGAAAAATCATGTCGCGCGTGTGGTTCAGGATGGCGGGCACATCGGAGGCGACGAAAAATTCGTTCTGGCCCAGCCCCACCACCACTGGCGGACCGGAGCGCGCGGCCACAATCTTGCGCGGATCGGTGCTGGAAATGACGCCGATGGCATAGACGCCGGTCATTTCCTTCAATGACGCGCGCACCGCGTCTTCCAGCGAGGCCGAATGTTCGCGATGCTTTTCCACCAGGTGCGCGATGATTTCGGTGTCGGTTTCGGTGATGAACTTGTGGCCTTCCTCCATCAACTGCTTTTTCAGTTGCAGATAGTTTTCCACGATGCCGTTGTGAACCACGACAATCTGGCCTTTGCAATCGCGATGCGGATGGGCGTTTTCCTCCGTCGGGCGGCCATGCGTGGCCCAGCGGGTGTGCCCAATGCCATAGGAGCCGGCCAGCGGACGCAGCTTGATGACTTCTTCCAGGTTGCGCAGCTTGCCGGAGGCACGGCGCACTTCCAGGCACCGGTCATTGGCAAAAACCGCCACTCCGGCCGAATCATAGCCGCGGTATTCGAGCTTGCGAAGCCCGTCGACAATGACAGGAACGGCCTCCTGATTGCCGATGTAACCAACAATTCCGCACATGTAGTTAGAGAGGCTCTTTCCAGTCTAGAATCTCAACCCGATAATCCTCGATGACGGGATTGGACAGGACGTCGCGCGCCACTTCGTCGAGAAGCTTTTCGGGCGCGGCGGCTTCCGCCAGCTCGATTTCAAAATACTTGCCCTGGCGCACGGCCGCAATTTCCTTGTGCCCCATGCCGTTCAAGGCGGAACAAATGGTTTGGCCTTGCGGGTCCAGAACCGACGGCTTCATTGAAACGTAAACGCGCGCTTTCATAAGAACCTTTATTGTAGGTCTCGGGCGCAGGCGGGAACATTTTATTTTATAAATGTTCGGGGATCTGTTATATCTAATTGTGTAATATCGGGAGAACCTTATAACGTTTTACTGGTTTGTCCGATAAGGTGGACGGAGATTCAAGATTCTTAAGATCTGCATTCTGGCCAGCAGCAGTTCCGGCAATTCGGCCTTCATTGCCACCGACAACACGCGGATTTTGGTGGATGCGGGGCTGAGCCGGCGCGAAATTGCGCGGCGTTTGGCGGCGATTGGGGAAGATATCGCGGCCCTGGACGCGATTTTGGTCACGCACGAGCATACGGACCATACCAGCGGTTTGTGCGCTGCATCCCGATCCAAAAACGAAAAAGGGACGCGTTCGGTGCCTATTTATGTCACGCATGGGACCAAGAAATATGTCGATTGGGGCGAAAAACCGCCTGTGATTGAGGCCTTTCAGGCGGGAACCGGGTTCACCATCGGCGATTTCGATATCTCCAGCTTTACGATTCCGCACGACGCGGCCGATCCGGTGGGCTACACGATTTCGGCGCAGGGCATCAAAGTGGCGGTGGCGACGGATTTGGGCTACATTCCCGATTCGCTGCGCATTCATTTGCGGCAGACGGATTTTTTGCTGCTGGAATCAAACCACGACGTGGAGATGCTGCGCGTGGGCCCGTATCCGTGGTCGGTCAAGCAGCGGGTGATGAGCCGGCGCGGGCATCTTTCGAATGAAGTGGCGGCGGATTTTATCGAAAACGGGCTGGACAGCCGCGTTTCGACAGTGGTGCTGGGGCATATCAGCGAGCACAATAATCATCCGGAACTGGTGCGGCAGCAAGCGGCGCGGGCGGTGAGCGGGCGCGCGCTTTTTGCTCCGCGGCTGGTGGTGGCGGAGCCGGGTTTGCAATCGGAAGTGTTTTGCTACTAGAAACCTGATGGGAATGTTTGACGAAATCTGGTGGGAGGCTGATTTGCCCGCTGGGCATTCGCCGGACAGCCGCCTGTTTCAAACCAAATCGTTCGAGAACTGTTTTGACCGCTTTGTCGTCACTCCCGAAGGACGGTTCTGCCTGGTGGGCAACGGGTGGCAGGATGATGATCCTTTCCGGGGCGAAAAGACGCGCGGAAGCATTGACATGGAATTCCACGGAGACATGCGGCTGAGCTCACTGGTGGAGGGAAAATACGTGGAGTACGTGGCGCGGTTCACGCACGGCACGCTGGAGTGGATTCGCCCCAGCGCCGATGTTCCGCAGATTTTGCGAAACTTGCCGCCACCGGAATCGCCGCCGGAATGAGCAGGCGCAGAGTCAACTGAATCACGCTATGCTCAGAAAAACCTCTTGAGACATAACAGCCGCTCCCTTCGACTCTGCTTATCAATTGCGCTAATGGCCGCGCTGGCATTCGGCCAGAAGAAACACGAGAAAGCCAAGCCCGTGGCAGCCGTTCCGCCGCCTCCGCCGTTCAGCGTGGTCGAAGCCAGCATCAGCGACATGACGAAAGCGATGCAGGAAGGGCGCGTCACCTCGCGCCAGCTTGTCACGCAGTATCTGGTGCGCATTGGCCTGTATGAAGACAAGCTGCATGCCGTGATGACCGTCAATCCCAACGCTCTGGCAGAAGCTGACGAGCGCGACCGCGAACGGGCTTCCGGCCGCATTCGCGGTCCGCTGCATGGCATTCCGATTGCGCTGAAAGACAACATTCTGACGCACGACATTGTCACCACGGGCGGCGCGCTGGCGTTTGAAAATCTGCTGCCGCCTTATGACGCCACGCTGGTGAAGAATTTGCGCGACGCGGGCGCGGTGATCATTGCCAAGACCACGCTTTCCGAACTGGCCAACTGGGTGGCGGGCGCGCCCACGCCGATGCCGGGCAATTACAACGCCATCCGCCAGTTCGCCTATAATCCGTATGACCCGCGGCGCGATCCGCGCGAAGGGACAAACGACGGCCGGCCCGCGTTGCAGACTGGCGGATCGAGTTCGGGCGCGGGAACGGCGGCGAATTTCTGGGCGGGCAATGTGGGATCGGAAACGTCGGGCTCCATTCTCAGCCCATCGAACCAGAACATGCTGGCCGCTGTTAAACCCACCGTTGGGCGCATCAGCCGCTATGGCGTCATCCCGATCACGGCCGACCAGGACACGGCTGGCCCCATGGCCAAGACTGTCACGGACGTGGCTATTCTGCTGGGCGCGCTGGAAAGCCCGACGCCTGATCCAAACGACGCGGCCACCAAAACCTGCACGCCGCCCGAAGGCCGCGACTATACGCGCTTCCTGAAACCAGACGGATTGAAGGGCGCGCGCATCGGGATTCCGCGAGCGTTCTTCTATGACAAGATTCCGCCTGCTCCCGGTGAAAGCGCGGGGCCGGCGGCTGGATTCGGCAGGCGCGGCGGCGGATTGACGCCCGAAGAAACGCGCGTGATGGAGGAAGCGATTGACATCCTGAAGCAGCAGGGCGCGATGATTGTCGATCCGGTGGAAATCCCCAGCATCCTGGCCAAAGATCCCGATCACAACTTCCTGCGCTGGGGCCAATGCGGCGGCATCAGCGGCGCGAAGGGGAAAGACGCGAATTGCTCTTCGGTGCTGAAGTACGGCATGAAGCGCGATTTCAACAAGTGGCTGGAGACGCTGGGCGCGGCTGCTCCGGTGAAGACCCTGACCGAATTGCGCGAATTTAATATCACGCACTTGAATGGAGACGCCATCCGTTTCGGCGAATCGAATCTGGACATTTCGGACGAAGTGGACCTGGTCGCTGATCGCGCCAAATATGAAGCCGACCGCGCCAAAGATATTGAGCTGGCCGGAGCGCAGGGCATTGACGCGGCCATGAAGGCCAACAACCTGGACGCGCTGCTGTTTCCTGGCGCCAGCGGCGCGGGCATTGCCGCGAAACCGGGCTATCCCACCGTGATTGTGCCGTTCGGCATGATTCCCAACAGCCCCACGCCGCCGTTTCCGGCCGGCTTCGACGCCAAGCCGTCGCCGTTTGGAGTGGCGTTTACCGGCATGGCTTGCAGCGAGCCGAAGCTGCTGCAGCTTGGCTACGCGTTTGAGCAGGTGACGAAGCGGCGCGTTCCGCCGCCGTCGGTTCCATAGTTCGGCAGACCGGAACGTGACAATATAGGGACGTATGTCAGTCCATGAACGCGCCGGCCAGTTGGCCGACCCTGCCCGCCTTGCCAATATTCCGCGCCTGATTTCCAATTACTATGCGCTCAAGCCGGACGTTTCTATCCCGGCCCAGCGGGTTGCCTTTGGCACGTCCGGCCATCGCGGGTCTGCCATGGCGGCGGCGTTCAACGAAAATCACATTCTGGCGATTACGCAGGCCATTTGCCATTACCGCAAAGAGCAGGGCACCAGCGGGCCGCTGTTTCTGGCGGCCGACACGCACGCGCTGTCTGAACCGTCGTTCATCAGCGCGCTGGAAGTGCTGGCGGCGAACGGCATTGAAACGATGATTGATCAGGACGGCGGCTACACGCCGACGCCTGCGCTTTCGCACGCCATTCTCACTTATAACCAGGGCCGCACGGACGGCTTGGCTGACGGCATCGTCATCACGCCTTCGCACAACCCGCCGGAAGACGGCGGATTCAAGTACAATCCGACCACGGGCGGTCCGGCCGACACCACGGCCACCAAATGGATTGAAAATTTCGCGAATGATCTGCTGGCCAAGGGTCTTCAGGGCGTGCAGCGGATGGATTATTCCCAGGCACTGACCGCCGCCACCACGCACCGCTATGATTTCGTTTCCGCCTACGTTAATGACTTGGGCGCCGTGATCGACATGGAAGCCATCAAAAGCGCCGGCCTGGTGCTGGGCGTGGATCCGCTGGGTGGCGCGGGCGTGGCGTACTGGCCGCGCATTGGCGAACGCTACGGCCTGAATCTTACGGTGGTCAACAAGCTGGTGGACCCCACTTTTCGCTTCATGACGCTGGATTGGGACGGCAAAATCCGCATGGATTGCTCTTCGCCCTACGCCATGGCCAGCCTGATCGCGCTGAAGGACAAATTCGATGTGGCGTGGGCCTGCGACACCGACCATGACCGGCACGGCATTGTATCGAAAAGCGTTGGTTTGCTGAATCCCAATCATTATCTGGCGGTGGCCATCGATTATTTGTTCACACATCGTCCGGATTGGGGCGCGGATGCCGCCATCGGCAAAACGCTGGTCAGCAGCAGCATGATTGACCGCGTGGCCGCCGACCTGAAACGCCGCTTGATTGAAGTTCCGGTGGGCTTCAAATGGTTCGTGGACGGGCTGCTGGACGGCAGCATGGGCTTTGGCGGGGAAGAGAGCGCGGGCGCATCATTCTTGCGTTTGAAATCAGGAGCGTGGAGCACGGACAAGGACGGCTTGATTCTCGGGCTGCTGGCTGCTGAAATGACAGCCAAGCTGGGCAAAGATCCAGGCGTGCGGTACCAGGAATTGACGGCCAAATTCGGCAGCCCGGTTTACGAACGCATTGACGCGCCCGCCAGCAAAGAGCAGAAGGCCATTCTTTCCAAGCTCTCGCCCGGACAGGTTCCCGCCACCGAACTGGCGGGCGACCCCATTGAGGCGAAAATGACCACCGCCCCAGGCAACGGCGCGGCCATTGGCGGCCTGAAAGTGACCACCAAAAATGGCTGGTTCGCGGCGCGACCGTCCGGGACCGAAGACGTCTATAAGATATATGCCGAGAGCTTCATTGACCGGGAGCATCTGCGCAAAATTCAGGAAGAAGCCAAGGCTGTTATCTCCAAAACATTCGCGGCTGCGGCAGGCGCTTAACTGGTGATCACGCGGCGCAGTCTTATGGCGCTAATCGGCGCTCCCTCTGTGGCTGCCGCCCTTGGCCAGGGTGTGTCGTCGCGCGAGGTCAAGGCCCAGCCCAAAAGCAAATTTTCGGGCATTCCGTTCAACGCCAAATTCACCGACATTGGCGCACAGGCTGGCCTTACTTCGCCGCTGATCTACGGGCCGGCGGATCACAAAACCTATATCCTGGAAACGGTTGCCTGCGGCTGCGCCTTCATCGATTTCGACAATGACGGCTGGCTGGATATTTTTCTGCTGAACGGATCGCGCTTTGAGGGCGTCCCCCCAGGCACGTCCAACCGCCTTTACAAAAACAACCGCGACGGGACGTTCACCGACGTCACCGAAAAGGCCGGCCTGCTGCATTCCGATTGGGCTTCGGGCGTGGCTGTCGGCGATTTTGACAACGACGGTTTTGACGACCTGTTTATCACCAACTGGGGCCAGAACATTCTCTACAAAAACAACGGCGACGGCACCTTCAGCGATATCACGCAGAAGGCCGGCCTGCTGCACGAAGGCAAGCGCTGGGGCGCAGGCTGCACGTTCGTCGATTATGACCGCGACGGCAAACTGGACATCTTTGTCGCCAACTATCTGGAGTTCGACCCGGCGCGCATCCCCAAACCGGGCGAAAGCTCTTTCTGCAATTGGAAAGGCATTCCGGTCAATTGCGGACCCAAGGGCCTCACGCCCGGCAGCCTGTCGCTTTATCACAACAATGGGGATGGCACGTTCACCGACGTCAGCGAGAAATCCGGCGTCGCCAAATGCAAAGGCAGTTATTGCATGACAACCGTCGCGGCGGACTTCGACAATGACGGATGGCCTGATCTTTATGTCGCCTGCGATTCCACGCCCAGCTTCCTGCTGAAGAACAACCATAACGGCACTTTCACCGATATTGGCTTGGAAAGCGGGGTCGCCTTGAACGAGGACGGCATGGAGCAGGCGGGCATGGGCCTGGGAATTGGAGATTACAACCTGGATGGCAACCTGGATATCCTCAAAACTCACTTTGCCGACGACACGGTGGTGCTTTATCGCAACGACGGCAAAGGCAATTTCGAGGATGTCACCAACTCGGCGGGCCTGGGCGTGGAAACGCGCTTCATTAGCTGGGGGGCGGGCATGTTCGATTTTGACAACGACGGCCATCCTGACCTGTTCTGGGTGACCGGCAGCGTTTATCCCGAGATAGAAAAGACCCTGCCCAACTATCCCTTCAAAAGCCCGCGCATCCTGTTCCGCAACCTGGCCAACGGCAAGTTTGAAGAATTGACCGACCAGGCTGGTCCGGCCATTCTGGAGCCGCACGCCAGCCGCGGCGCGGCCTTCGGCGATTTCGACAATGACGGCGATGTGGATGTGCTGATTCTGAACATGAATGAGCCGCCTTCGCTGCTGCGCAACGACGTGGCGGGCGCAAACCATTGGGTCAAGCTGAAGCTGGTGGGCACAAAATCAAACCGCAGCGCCATTGGGGCGAGCGTCACCGCCCGTTACGCGGGCAAGCAGCAGGTGCAGGAAGTGCTGAGCCAGGCCAGCTTTTACTCGGCGAACGACTTGCGCCTGCACTTTGGGTTGGGCTTGGCGGATAAAGTGGATTTGGAGATTCGCTGGCCCAACGGCGCGGTGGAAAAGATTCCCAACGCTCCGATGAACCGCATTTTGACTGTCAAAGAAGGGGCCGGGATAATCTCGAAACCGAAGTAAGCGATGCCACGTCATTTGCACAACATGAAAGCCGCCCTCGCCGCGCTTTTGTTTGCCAAAGCTGTTTTCGCCCAACTGCCCATTGATGCCCTTGCGATGAAGCAGTATGAAGCGCGCGCCGTCGCGGTCAGCGGGGAAGTGTCGCGCCAGCGCGGCGAACTGCCCTGGACGGTCTCGCAAGGCGAGAACATTCCCATCGGCCAGCTCATCAAAACGGGCCGCGACGGGTTCGCCCGTTTCACCGTGGATGGCGGCAGCGAATTCACGCTTTTCAGCAACTCTTCCGTCGCCTTCCGCAACAACACGGCGCGCGCGGGCGATCTTCTGGACGTCATATCGGGCCGCGTCCGCATCACGCTTCATCCGTCACCTGGCCAGCTTCAGCAGCGCGTCTTCACCGCCATCGCCAACATCTCCGCCACGCATCCGGCCGTTATTTCGCTGGCCATTGATGAAGACCAGAATGTGCGCCTGGACGTGCTGGAGGGCGAAGTGCAGGTGCAGCACCGGCTGCTGCCGCGCAACGAGCCGACGCTGGTGCGCGCCGTGGACGCCATCCTGATTGAGCGCAATCAGCAGCTCACGCGGCGGCTGGATCGCGGCACGCTCTACCGCTACACCGTGAAGCCGCTGGTGGATCTTTGGAACTCAGTCACGCCCGCGCGCGCGCATTCCGGCGAGCCGGTGGAAGGCAATAAATTCATAGCGGAATTGCGGGCCAGTTTCTAGCACGAAAGCTGTAAGTATTGGTACTCGGACTCTTTCTTATTTCCGCCGCGTCTAACGAAGCGGAGTAGGAAAATGAAAACCAGTTTCAAGTCTTCTTTAAAACTTGCCGGTGCCCTGCTCGCCTCTGCAACACTCACCCTTGCCCAGACGAGCGGATATAACAATAATCAGACGGCACCCTCGCCCGAATCAGTGCGTCCCGGCTCTCTGAACTATGTGGAAGGACAGGTGTCCTCAAACGGCCAGCCGATTGACCTGCATGAAGTGGGGCATTTCGCCTTGCAGCCTGGACAGTCGCTGGAGACCGGAAACGGCTACGCCGAGGTGCTGCTGACACCGGGCGCTTTTCTCCGCATCGGGCCCAACAGCGAGTTCCGCTTGACGTCGGTTGGTTTGGCCGACACCCGGATCAACCTGGGACGCGGCAACGCGCTGCTGGAAGCCGATGAGGTGATTCCGGGCACCCATCTGGAAGTCACTGTTGGAAACACCTCCGGCGATCTGCTGAAGAAAGGCCTGTATGAGTTCAGCGCCAACCCGCAGGATTTTCGGGTCTTTGACGGCAAATTGGACGTCATTGGAATGGCCAAGACGCGCGACATCGGCAAGGGCGACCAGATTGCCTTGGCGAATGGCGACAACCTCAAAAAAACGAGTTTCGACCTGAATCAGGCCAAGACCGACCCGCTGTATGTTTGGAGCGAAGCGCGCAGCCGCGACGAAGCGGCCCGCAACCAGTTAGTGGCCAAGAATTCCGCCGGCTATGTGCCGGTGGGCGCGGGGTGGTTCTGGGATCCGTATGCCGGCTACTATGGCTTCTGGCCTTCCGCTTACCTGTATAGCCCGTTCGGCTTTGGCTTCTACGGCGGCTATTATCCGGGCTTCTATGTTGGATACTACGGCGGCTATCGCGGTTTTCGCGGCGGTTTCCTGCACGCTTCGGCCCCGCGTTTTGACGGTGTTCACGGCAACGGCGTGGGCTTTCACGGCGGGGGCGGCGGTGGATTCCATTCTGCAGGTGGCGGCGGAGGCCGCCGCTAGGCTGCAGGTGGCGGCGGAGGCCGCCGTTAATAGAATAGAGGTTGATGCGCTATAGCTTCATCCTCATATTGGTCTCAGCGGGCGTCTGGGCTCAGCAGCCGCAAGTTCCTGTTCCGCAGGTCTCGCTGGCTGGGGTCCAGACGCCTTGGAATGTTCGGACCATCATCGACAAGCTGGTGGTTGAGAACGACAGCTTTCAGCCAGTTTTTGAAAGCATTCATCCGCAGGAATGGGTGGAGAGGGGCGCTTCCTCTGTCTATATCCAGCAGCTTCAGCAAGCCGAGCAGCAAACCCGCGACGTGGTTACCACCTCCAAAATGCTGGCCCAAAAGACCGACCAGCTTTCCCTTGCCCTGGACGATTATTTCCGCCTGGAAGCGCTGGACAGCACGGCCCGATCGCTGGAAGAAGGGGTGCGCCGCTACGCCGACCGCGCCGCAGCCGACAAACTGGCGGCGCTAATTGCGCACAACTTCAGCGCGCGCGAACAGTTTCGCGATTATCTGGCCAGCCTGGCCGCCAGCCAGGAGCAAAACTTCAAAGTGGCCGACCAGGAAGCGCAGCGCTGCCGCGGTATCATCAGCAGGGAACCCGCCAGCAAGACAACCAAGAAGTAAATGGAAACTTTCAGCTGCTCCATCTGCGCCGATCCTTCGCACAAGATTTGCATTTACTGCACCAAAGACGCTTGCAATAATCATTTGTGCCATCGCTGCCTGCGCTGCAGCGAGTGCTGCCATTGCGACATGCCCACGAATGAAGCGGAAGAGGTGAACGAGGCGCCAGAAGAGTTAGCTCTCGAACCCGAACTCGAGAATGCCTAATCGCGTTCCCGTCTGGCTGATGGGCCTTTCGAACTCCACGTTTGGGATGTACGGCGGCTTTATTACCTTCTCGCTGCCGCAGTTGCTGGCTGAACGGCACGTGCCGGAAGCGCGCATTGCCGCCATCACGGCGGCGGTGGTTTCTCCTGGCTGTTACGGTTTTGTGCTCAGCCCGATGCTGGATGTCCGGTTCAGCCGCCGCTGGTACGCCACTTTCTTTGCGGCCCTGGCCGCGCTGCTGCTGACCATTTCCATTTTCAGCTTGAGCAATCTGGCCGTGCTGGAAGCAGCGATGCTGGCGGGATTCTGGGCCGTCGGGCTGTCCAGCAGCGCGCTGGGCGGGTGGCTGTCATCGGTCTGCGGCCAGGAAGAAGAAAACAACCTGAGCGCGTGGTTCAATGTCGCCAACATCGGCGTGGGCGGATTGATGATTTTCATAGTCGAGCTGGTGATTCATCATCTGCCGCTGCGCGCCGCCGGCATTGTTCTGGGCGCGCTGATTTTTCTGCCCGCCGTCATCTTTTTATGGATTCCCGCGCCCGGCCCCGACCGGCGATTGGCGAGCGAGAGCTTCCGCGAATTCTTCGGCGAGATTTGGCAACTGCTGCGCAAGCGCGCCGTGCTGATTGCAATTGTGCTGTTTGCCGCGCCCGCCAGCACGTTTGCGCTGACCAATATTTTGGGCGGCCTGGGGGACGATTTTCATTGCTCGTCGCAAGTGGTGAGCCTGGTGGGCAGCGTGGGAATGACGGCGGCGGGCATCGCCGGAAGCCTGCTTTTTCCGCTGCTGGCCAGGCGCATGGCGCTGCGCCCGCTTTACCTGGCCATCGGCTTTTTGGGATGCCTGTTCACGCTGGGCCTGATGCTGCTGCCGCGCAATGCAGCCAGTTTCGCGCTGGCGAATGTGGGAGAAAACCTGTTTCAGGCGGTGGCGTTCACCGGCATGTTCGCCATTATTTTCGAGACCATCGGCCAGAAGAACCCTTTGGCCGCCACCACATTCAGCGTGCTGAACGCGTCGGCATTGCTGCCGCTGGTTTATATGCAGGTGGTGGATGGCCACGCTTATTCGCGACTCGGCGTGAACGGAAGCTATCTGGCGGATGGATGCTGCGGCTTGGCGGCGTGCCTGGCGCTGGCTGGCATGCTGCGCTTGTTTACTCGGACGTCAGCGACTTAGCCTTTGATTTGCCGCGCTTGCCCGTGAGCGCCTGCAACACGGATTCGCGGTCTTCGCTGACCCAGGCCTGCTTAATCTGGCTTTCGTCCAGGCCCGCCAGCCTGCCGGCCAGAATGAACGACGGCAAGGCATGCTTTAAATCATGCCAGCGCGCCATTTCAATCACCGACGGCAAAGCGCGGGCGCGCAGCATGTCCAATGCTTCCTGGCTGCTGGAGCCTTCCGTCAGCGTCACCAGCGCCTGGCTGGCATGAAAGCGGTCTGACCACACAACCGAATTCATCAGCGACACCAGCCAAGTGGGCTCAAACCGGATGGCTTGCTCGGGATGCAACTTCGCGCCCACCAGCACGGCGCGCAGGCTGTTCATGGCCGATTCGCGCACGGTGTCGTCATCATCCTGCAGCGCCCACTGAATGCCGTCTGTCATCACAGTGGTGGTGCGCGGACCACGCGGCGCATATTGCAAAAGATAGGCAGCAGCCGCGCGCTGTTCCGTGTCGGCTGCGTCGCGCACCACTTTCGCCACGTTCGGCAAATCTTCTTCAACACCCTCCAGAAAGCTCTTTTGCAGAATTCGGCAATCGGGGTCTGCCATCAGAGAATAGCCATTGGTCAGGTCTTCATCCGCGTTCTTGGCGCGCATGCTGTCTTCCACTTCATCCAGGAAACGGCGGTAATTGGCCATCAAAGTGGGCGCCAGCGTGGCCACTCCTCCGGGCACGGGATGAAATTCCATGTGCGGAGCGTCGCGCTCCTCCACGCCGACATAGAGAATCATGTCTTTGCCCGAACAGCAGGCCGCTTCCACGCGCGAGGCCAGAATGTTGGGAACTTTGTTGATGCGGTCTTCGGCGTCTTCGCGCGAGGGCAGAACGTCGCCGGCCTTGATATTCAGCGCCTTTTCAATTTTCAGAATGGGAACTTTGCGTTCGCCGTAGATTTCAACCGCGCCGACGCGCGGCGTCAGGTCAGTCTGCCCGGCGCAAAAGGAGGCGGAAATGAAGAAAAGGGCCCACGAATATCTCACAGCTTTAGTATGAGACGCGGGCCCTGGTTCTTTTGGATTCAGCTTTTCGGATCAGGCCTGTTTTTGCGCCAGATCGCCGATGAACGGCAGCTTCACGATCTTGTTGTTGAATGACGTGTACATCATGTATAGGAACAGAATGATGATGCCGAGCCACAACAGCGGCCAAACGGGTATAAAGATGAAAGCCAGGAAATGGAGCAACGCCGTGACAATGAGCGCGAAGAAAAACAGCACGAAGCTGAGCGCAACCACTGCCACACCCAAGAATATGGACTGAAAAGCGTGAAAGCGCAAAAACTTGTTCTGGTTGTAAGGCGCGGCCAGCAGGAAAATGATGGCTGCAATCAGGCCAAATGGAAATATCGGCAGATAGCAGAGCGCGGCAGCAATGTGCGGCTCCAATCCGCTGGCGGCCGCCACCGGAGGCATGCCTGGATTCGGAATGCTGGTTGCGCCGATTGGCCCCGGACCGCCGGCCACGGCTGAACCGCAATTCGGGCAAAACGCACCCTGGACTTGAGAACCACAATTTGGGCAGAACGCCATATTTTCTTCCTTTGTGTAACAACAATACTATGCCAATGCAGCTTTCCGCAGTCGCCGAAACAGTAATAGAGTAACCAGTACCATCGCTAGGGCGAAGCCGGGCAGAAGCAGCAAAGCTTCACGCAGCGAGCTTTTTTCGGCCAGCACGCCGATAATGGGCGAACTGACCGCCAGGCCCAGCCAGCCGGACGTAATGGCAATCCCCATGGCTGTGGCCATGTTGTTTGGGAACTGGTCGCCCACAATCGACAGCGTGGTTGGAAACACAGCAGCCATGGCTAATCCTGCGCAGAAGACGGCAATCGTTACACCTTTTTGCGAATGAACGTTGAGCAGGGCAAACGTGGCGCAGGCGATCAGCACGCTGGATGCGCCGATGACCGCCAATGCCGAAGTTCTAAGCAAGAGCTTGGAGACAGCAGCGCGGCCCAAAAATATTCCGAACGCGAAGCCGTAGCTGACGATGCCGCCCGCCGTTTCCGCCGGAAATTGAATGGAAATCAGGTAGATTTTGAGCCAGTTCCAAACGCCCACTTCGCAAGCGACATACAGAAACAGCAGCGCGCACAGCCCGACCAGCGTGGGGTTCGCCATCAGCTTGGGCACCTGGTTCAGGCGGAAACCCATTTGGCGGGCGTGGGAAATGGGTGTCGCCAAGGTCAGAAGCAAAACAGCGGCGGCCAGCGCGGCAATGCAATCACACAGCGCGGCCGGTTTGAGCAGATAACTGGCGGCAAACGTGGTGATGACGCCGCCCAATCCAAAGAACAAATTCACCAGGTTCAGCGCGGACCCGCGCCGCTGGGGCGCAATATCGCCCACCAGTGAATTGGCGCTGGTGGAGATGGTTCCTCCGCCAATGCCCAGCGTGAAATAAACGCCCAGCAAAGCCAGATATTCCGCGGCATGGGGCGCGGCCAGAAGCGCCAAGCCAATGAGCGCGAGGCCGAATAACAGGCCCCGCTTCTTGCCCTTCCAATCCACCAGGGGCCCGGCCGAGAGCGACGAAATCACCAAGCCCAAAGCGTTGGCGAACCCCAGGCTTCCCTGCTGCGCGGAATTGAGGCTGTAAGACGGAAGCAGCGCGCCCAGCAGCGGCGACATCAGGCCATAGACAAAGATGGAAAGAGCCGCGACCGTGGTCAGCACTTTAAGCGATGGAGGCGGCCACTTCCGCCGCTTCCCGGCACGCGTCCTTCGACACGTTTTGATGCGTCACCATGCGCATTTCCGTGGCGCTGACGCCGTTGGCCAGAATGTCTTTGGCGCGCAGTTCGTCGCTGAACTGGCGGGGCGTCTTGCCGGTCTTGGCAATGTCGAAGATGACGATATTGGTCGCCACCGGATTGACGGCAAGGCGTGACTCCAGGCGCAGGCGTTCCGCAATCAGCGCCGCGTTGGCGTGATCTTCATGCAAGCGCGCCACATTTTCCAAAGCCAGCAATCCGGCAGCGGCCAGAATGCCCGCCTGGCGCATTCCGCCTCCCAAGCGCTTGCGAAATAAGCGGCCGCGCTCAATGGCCTCCTGCGTTCCCACCAGCATGGAGCCCACCGGAGCGCCCAGCCCTTTGGACAGGCAGGACATCACCGAATCGGCATCGCGCGCAATGCGGGCCACCGTGGAGCCGCTGGCCACCGCCGCGTTGAAAATGCGCGCGCCGTCAATATGCACCTTGATGCCGCGTTCGTGCGCGTGGGCGCAGATTTCATCGATGGCGGATTGGTCATAAACCGTTCCGCCCGCCATGTTGTGCGTGTTCTCAATGGTGATGAGAGAAGTGGGCGCGTTATGCGGACCCTTGCTGCGAATGGCCGGAACAATGGCGGCCCAGCTTAGCCGACCGCGGTCGCCGACAACGGGCCGCGCCAGGCAGCCCGCGAACCACGCCATCATGGACAATTCCCAATCCAAAACATGCGAGCGCGCGTCGCAAATCACCTCCTCGCCATGATTGGTGTGCATTTTGATGGCGATGGTGTTGCCCATGGTGCCGGTGGGAACAAACAACGCCGCCTCTTTGCCGAAGATTTCAGCGGCGCGCGCTTCCAGCCGGTTGACGGTGGGGTCTTCGCCGTAGACGTCGTCACCGACGACGGCATTCGCCATGGCCACGCGCATATCAACGCTGGGCATCGTGACGGTGTCGCTTCGCAGATCAGTCATAAGAGAAAGTCTTCCAAGATTTCGTTTGAAAGTAGCACGCCGCGCGGCGACAAGCGCAAGCGATGCGCTTCCTGAATCAGCATGCCGGCGTGCGTCCATTTTTCAATGGGCGTAGAGAAGCGGGTCCATTCTTCTGGCGTGGGTTCAATGCCCGCATCCAGGCGCAGGCCGACGAAGAAATGCTCTTCCGCCGCGACGGTTGCGGTGTCAGTGGTGCGCTGCAGCGGATCAGCCAGATAGCCGGCCATCTCATCGCTGCTGCTGAAGCGGCGTCCATCGATATTCGAATGCGCATCGAGTCCGAAACCGGCGTAGGGAGCAAGCTGCCAGTATTTCAGGTTGTGGAGTGATTCAAAGCCTGGGCGCGCGAAGTTTGAAATTTCATAACGCGGGATGCCCATTTGGGAAAGCCGCGCCACGGCGGTTTCATAGAGATCGGCAATGAGATCGTCCGATGGCATCACGCCCGCGCCGTAACGCACGCCGCCCAGCAGCATTTCCTTGCCCAGGCGGCTGTCTTCATCCACTTCAAAGATGTAAACCGAAACGTGCGGCGCGGCCAAACGCGCAATCCAATCCAGCGATTCGTTCCATGATTCGCGCGTCTGGTCTGGCAGGCCGGCAATCAGGTCGATATTGAAGTTGTGGATGCCGATGTCGCGCAGCATTTCCACATCGTGCGCGACCGTTTCCGCGCTATGCCGCCGGCCGGTCTGGCGCAATTCGGCGGCGGTGAAAGATTGCACACCGAGGCTGACGCGATTGACTCCGCAGTCGCGCCAGGCTTTTACTTTTTCGGGAGTCAGCGTTCCGGGCGCGGCTTCCATGGTGACTTCCTGCAGCGCTTCGTTCGGAATGGCGCTGGTCAATTCGCTCAGCTTATCAACGGGCATGAGACTGGGTGTGCCGCCGCCAAAATACAGCGTCTCCGGCCGCCATTGCCACGCATGACTGTGAATTTGGCTGAGCAGCGCCGCGTGATATTGGGCCACGGTTTCGGCGGACGAAACACCAGACGCAAAATTGCAGAAGCTGCACTTCTGATTGCAGAACGGGTAGGAAATGTAAACGCCAGCCACGTTCTTATTAGAGCGTGACTTCTTCGTTCAGATGCTTGCTGATGGCTCCGGCAATCATTTCGTCCAGAGTTTCGCCGGTCGCGGGAAGGACAAACGCGCCGCGCGCCGGGTCCCAATCGAGCTTGAAGCTTTTCGAATGGGCAGAAACCCAAATCTGACGGACCGGAGCATTCGGGCTTACCACGAATTTGGCTTTTGGCTCATCGAATTCAATGGACAAGGCGCCGGCGTTGAAATCGGGCTCGAATTCGTATTGCTCGGTGGCTTGGGAAAGTTTTTTGAATAACGACTCCATCGCGCGCGATGATTCGTTTTTGAATTCTTGTTCGTCCATGGGAGGGTCTAAGATCTAGCTTAGACGGGAGTCGTTTCAAGGAAACAGATCTTCGTATGGATTCTCACTGTCTGGACTTCCCGGCGCGGCTTTGCCCTTATTGCCGACCAGCGGCCCAGTAACCTGCCAGGATCGGCTTTCGATTGCCTCTGCAATCGCCTGTGCTTTCGCTTCCTCAAACAGTCCCTCTTCTTTCATAAAGTCGTCGATGCTCGATCCCCTATTTTTCTCGCTCGTTTACGTTTGCCCTATTTGTAATATAGAGGGTCGTGGACAAGGCTCAGATTATTCTTGAAATTCAACGCACGGCGCTGGAAAATGGAGGATGCCCTCTGGGTCAAGAAAGGTTCGAGCGGCTGACGGGCATTTCTGTCGGTTCTTGGAGAGGGAAGTATTGGCGAAACTGGGGCGACGCGGTTCGTGCCGCAGGCCTCCTCGCTAATCAGAAGAAAGCGGCGCACGAGCGGTCATTTCTAATTGCGAGCTGCCACCACAAACCGCACCCTGGGGGTGCATCATCCGGCACCCCAAAACAGAGTACGGAGGACGGCTATGTCTACATGGCATTGATGAAAATAGGCCGCGAAAAGCGAGACAAAATCGGCAGAACAAACCTTATCGAGCGCAGAGCTAGCGAGATCTCAAGTCTGCTTCCGGCCGAGTTAGAGCTGGTGCATGCCATCCGAACCGATGACGCATCTGGAATCGAAAGCTACTGGCATAACCGCTTCAAAGCCAAGAATACGAAGGGCGAATGGTTCACGTTGTCGTTGGATGACATTCGGGCATTCAAAAAACTCAAATTTATATGATTGCCCCGCGCAGCCTGATTATTCAATCAGCGTCGCCAATTTGGCAAGCACCTCGTCCATGATGAAGTCGGGGATTCTCTCAACAAACCGCCCGCCGCGCGCCTGCAAATCCAGAACCCGCGCCTGGTTGCATAAGACAACGCCTTGAGTCTGCGTTCCCGTCCCAATCAGAGACACCGCAAGGCCGGCCTGTCGGGCAAAATTCCCGCCCTGCGTGATGGGACAAACCAGCGGTGTGCCCAGCATGTTGAAAGACTGCGGAGAAACAACCAGGACGAATCGTGGGCCAGCCTGCTCACGGCCTTTTATGGGATTCAAATCGACATGGTAGATGTCGCCTCGCTGCACTTCACAGCGCCTCGCGGCCTGCCGGAGAATCGTCCAGCCAAGCCCGGTCTTCATCCGTCATCGGCAACTGCGGGTCGCATTGCTTCATCAATTCGTCAAGCGTGTAGCGCGGCCTCGCAGGCCGGTTGGTTGCCAGCTTTTCAAACAAAGCCTGCAAAGTGATACCTTGAGCTGCTGCTTGTGATTGCAGGGCGGTCGCCACATCGTCTGGCAGATCGATTCTCATTGGTTTCGCTCCTTCAATTAGTCTAAACCGCCAGCAAAGTATCCACGCTCAGCGCCCGCCCCGCTTCATACTTCGCAATCGCCTCTTCCTGGTTCAAAATATAGCCCAGCTCATCCACGCCTTCCAGCATGCAGTGGCGGGCAAATTCATCCACCGGAAACTTCACCGTTTCGCCGTCTGGCAGCGTCAGCGTCGTGCTTTCCAGATCCACCGTCACCTCGGCCGCTGGATCGGTTTCCAAGGCCGCGAACAGCTTCTTATGCGCGTCGGCTGGCACCACAATGGTCAGCAAAGAATTTTTCGCCGAATTGCCCTTGAAAATATCCGCGAAAGACGTGCTGATGACGGCCTTGAATCCATACTGCGTCAGCGCCCACGGCGCATGCTCGCGCGAACTGCCGCAGCCGAAGTTATCGCCCGCCAGCAAGACATGCGCGGCGCGTCCTTCCGGCTTGTTCAGAATAAAATCGGCCTTGGGCGTTCCATTCGCCTCATAGCGCCAGTCGCAAAACAGGCTGTCGCCCAGGCCGGCCTTCGAAATGGTCTTCAAAAAGCGCGCCGGAATAATTTGATCGGTGTCGATATTGTCAATCGGGAGCGGCGCCAGACGGCTGCTGAATTTCGTTACTTTTTCCATTTAGAGAAGAGTCCTCACGTCAGTTACTACGCCATTGATGGCGGAAGCCGCGGCCGTCAGCGGGCTTGCCAAAAACGTCCGGCCGCCTTTGCCCTGCCGTCCTTCAAAGTTGCGATTGCTTGTCGACACGCTGTACTCACCCGGCGCCAATTGGTCGCCATTCATCGCGATGCACATGGAACAGCCAGCCTCGCGCCAATCCGCGCCCGCTTCTTTGAAAATGCGGTCCAGGCCTTCTGCTTGCGCCTGTTCCTTCACCAACTGGGAACCCGGCACCACCATCACGCGCACATTCGGGCTCACCTTGCGGTCCTTAAAAATCGCCGCTGCCGCGCGCAGATCGGAAATGCGCGAATTCGTGCAACTGCCGATAAAAACGACATTCACGGGATGCCCCAGCAGGCTCTTGCCCGACGGCAGATCCATATAGCGCAGCGCCTTCCCCAGCGTTTCGCGCTCCACCGGATCGTTAATCGAGGCTGGATCAGGCACATTCGCGGTAATGCCAATCCCCATGCCAGGATTGGTGCCAAACGTGATCATCGGTTCCAGCGAAGAAGCATCGATGTAAATGCTCTTGTCATAAGTTGCGCCGTCATCAGTGGGCAATTGACGCCACAAACCCAGCGCCCGATCCCAATCGGCACCCTTCGGCGCAGCGGGACGGCCTGCCAGATATTGATACGTCGTGTCGTCGGGAGCAACGAGCCCCGCGCGCGCGCCGCCTTCAATCGACATATTGCAAATGGTCATGCGCTCTTCCATGCTGAGCGAGCGAATGGCCGAACCTGAGTATTCGAACACGCAGCCATTGCCGCCGCCAATGCCGATGCGCGAAATCAAATTCAGCACAATGTCTTTCGCGCCCACACCCGGCTTCAAAGTGCCTTCCACGCGCACTTCAAACGTTTTCGACGGCGTCTGCAAGAGGCATTGCGTGGCCAGAACATGCTCCACCTGGCTGGTGCCGATGCCGAACGCCAGCGCTCCGAACGCGCCGTGCGTGGCCGTGTGGCTGTCGCCGCAGACAACGGTCTGACCGGGCTGCGTCAACCCCTGCTCGGGTCCGATGACATGCACAATCCCCTGCTTCTTGTTGCGCGGGCCGTAAAACGGAATGCCGAATTCCGTGCAGTTCTTGTCGAACTGAATCAACTGCGCTTCGGCAATTTTGTCGAGAATCGGCAGCGTCCGGTCATGCGTGGGAATGCTGTGGTCGGTGGTGCCGATGGTCAGATCGGGCCGCCGAACTTTCAGTCCGCGCTCGCGCAGGCCCGAAAAGGCTTGCGGCGACGTGACTTCATGAACCAGATGCAGGTCAATATAAAGCAGCGTGGGCGCTCCCGGGCGCTCCGCCACAACGTGGTTATCCCAGACTTTTTCAATAAT
>Ga0209208_10003372_pt1 | contig 22900 bp, 17 predicted proteins | sample S1TSphfallax_3_FD_187694 | JGI IMG/M metagenome (GOLD analysis project Ga0209208, IMG submission 187694) | Host-associated microbial communities from peat moss isolated from Minnesota, USA - S1T2_Fd - Sphagnum fallax MG (SPAdes) (version 2) | ecosystem: Host-associated > Plants > Peat moss >...
ATCACACTATAAAAAGTTATCATTGTTTATCATAAATCAAATGATGTTACAAGCATGAATAAACACGTTGAAATTGAGCATAATACCCCACTTAAAAATTCCTTGAAAATGTAACCAATGTGGTTGTTGCTCCACTTGTGCATGAACTAGCCAAAAAGAAAACACATGTGACACCATCTGCCATTTTTAGGTTTTTTTATTTTATTAACTAATTTAAGAAGGATAATGAAACCTAGGTTGGTTTCATTGAGGATTTAATGTTATTGGTGATCAAAGGTTATTTCTCCATGAAGATTCTTAGTCCATTTGGCTCAAAGATTTGCATATAGGTTATGCCCAAAAGTGGCTTTCTTTAACAAGAAGGTTTCAGTGGATGAAGTTTTACATGGATTGGTTATTTATGTGTAGCCTACAATGGTAGAATCTCTATCAACCACATGTACATTTGACTTATGGATGTCAAAAGGGGTGCATAATGTTTTTGCTATGGTTGTTAATTTTTTTGTCTATTAAGTGGGAGGCCAAACATGTGACTATTGGGTTGTTTGAGGTGAATGACACAATAATGCAACTATGGCTTTGAAAGTATAATAGATTCTTAACAATTTTTCCTTTATTCGTAAGATCCTTGTTTACATTAACAATGAAGGGTCAAATTTGTAGACTTGTGCTAGTGCTTTGAATTTGGTTGTTTCATTTCTAAACTTGGGTATGTTGGAGCCATTTGATGGATAATGCTTTGGGCATGCCTTATGAAAGGTTTGCAAATATGCAACTACAAATGAAAAGGGGGCCCATGGATTGTCCCATGAATTTGCACATCCATAAAAACTATTCAAGTTAATATTTAGAAGTGTATTTCTTGGCCAAAGAAGTTTGGGAAGGGGAGGCAAGCATGGGAGAAAGCTTGCATATATTTTAATTTGAAGCCCAAAAATTTGAACACACCTATCAAAACAAGGTGAATGTGGTTTTTATTTCATTTTTTATCACCAACTTTTAATTAACATGAGTCTTAAGATTTTTTTCAGGTTGTTAATTTCGTTAAGGTTGTATTATTCCCCAATGATGTGGTGTGAGTTGAATTTGTTGATTGCAAGTTTGTAAGTTAGGTTTTATTATTCCAAAAAACTTTGACTTTTTGAAGTGCCATTACATTGTGTTATAATTGACAAATTATAACTTTAAAAAGTTGAATTCCTTCACCACAACCATGGGCTATTTATGAAGTTATTATGAAACTTTTATTGCCCATTGTGAGGAGCTATGTTTTGAACTATAGTTGAGGGCATTGGCTCCTTGGGGATCCCTTCCATTTTGTCATATCTACATGTTGCCAACTTCATGAAAAAAATTCCCACCAAAAGATTCTTTATAGCCTTGCTGAAGAGGAAGCAAATGTTTTTAATTTTGAATTGGACAAGTTCAATTTACATATGAAGCACCAAGTGTTAAAGATCTTTTTATCTTTCCTTTCTTTTTTCATTTTGTTGATAATAAAAAAAACACATGTTAGCTTCGATGTTGGGTCCCAAGTGTAAAAATATGTGGTAAGTGAGTACTTATTCAAATCATGAAATTATTGCCATCTTAATTGTTGAATATGACGAATAATTCTTTGCTTTTGTTGTTGGAGGCTTACAAGTTGTTGATGCCCAATAGGGTTCAAGATCTTGATGAATCTACTTAACTTATGGACTGTCAAAATATATTTCAACAATTTGACATAAATGTAAACACATACAAACACATCTTGACATTAAAGCTTGGATCATTCCATCACTATCATGTTGATCATCTATAAATTTGCAAATGTGCTTTGTCATGGTGGCATACAAAAAAGAAAAAAATTCCCACTATGGTTATATTAGCACAAGAACTTTTGGGCATTCTAGCCAACCAAATCAAAACAAAAGAATATTTTTTATTGTTGGAATTCTCAAAGCATTTTGGAGATGTCAAATTCAAATTAACAATTTGGACAAGCTTATTTTTGTGAACAAAATTGGCTTACTAATCCCCATATTGGTTACTTCAAGCCTACACATTTGGCCTCTATATGTGAAGCTGAATTTTACTTGGCAAAGGAGTTGGATGCTAAATTTGTGGATGAAATTGAATGTGAATAATTTTTAGATGTTCACAATAGTACACTTTATGGGATGGTGGGACAATTTGTGATTTTATTTTGGAATGTGTAGGTTTCTAAAGTTTATAGCTTTTTGCTACATAACAATAGCCAAATGTATAAGTCCTTACACATACTAAGTGTCCATTAAGATGATGAAATGATTATTTTGTTAAGGTTCTTACATAGAAATTTTTTTTGTGTTTCCAAATTGTGAGGTTTTCATTAATGTTTTTCGAATGTTTGTCTTTGAAATGAGTTAAGGATTGATGGGAAGTTTGAAATATTGATGGTTTATCTTTGAAAATAATTTTTTTTTATAGGTCTTTTTTTTTTTCAAATGTTTATCTTTTTTATTGTGAGGTCTTTTTTGTTATTTGAATGTTTGTCCCTTTTATTGTGAGGCTTTTTGTCTTGTTTTTGTTTTTGAAGGACTATCCTTTTTATTATGAGGGTTTGCTTTCATTTTTGAAGTCTATTTGGATTTTTGTAATTTTTTTGTTTTTTAAAGTTTGCTTGTCTTTCAAGTTTCTCTAGATTTTTAAATGTGTTTACCTTTTAGGTTTATTTATCTTTGAAATATGTCTAGATTTTTTATTTTTTTTGTTTTTTAAAGTTTGTCTATTTATTGAAATGTTTGTATTTGAGGTTTGTTATTTGTAATTTATGTATTAATCTTTGAAAGGAGTTTAAAATATGTCCTTGAGAGCCCATCTAAAACTATATATGAAGCATGGAAGGAACATTGAAAAGTGGCTTGTAATATAACCAATTAAAAAGAACAACTATCATTTTGACTCATATTAACATTAACTTTTTTCAATTAGGTTTATAGTTAAAAATTGAAGGAAAAAAAAAAAACATATTGTAATTGTAATTTAGTTACAATGAAGTTTGGAAACTTTGCATGTTTTGCTCATGGTTTCCCCATTTTACAATGTTTAATACAAGGCATTTTTCAACTTGCATTTTAAGACCCAAGTAAAAAATCATCAATTATCCCTAGTAGGGTTTCTTTCAAAAAATCAACATGTCTTAAAGAACCTAATAGGATATTAGTTAGGGTTTCTATTAAAGTCTTGGGAATGTATACCCCCTTCAAATGGATCCAACCCCCAACCTTGTTTCATACCGACCTATCCTTGAACTTAATTTTTTTCAAACTAACCTATTTTTAAAAATAAATTCAATCTTAAACCCAAACCCAACAATTATTGAAAAATTTAGATATTGATCGAAGGCAAAGGCACTAACAACATTACCTCCCCCTCCATCAAAATCCATGTGCATTCAAATTAGTGCTGCAAGTTGTCTAAAAAAACAAATCTCCCCCATCTTGGGGATATTACCAATGTTGGGCAATTATAATTTTTTTTTCATAACCATCTATTCCAATTTTCAAAAAAATATAAATTTGAAAACTAATGTGATTCTCACAATTTAAAAAAAAACAATCATTTGTTGTCTAGATCCTTATTTTTATTTTTCCTCATGCCCAATTGATTCTTTCACAACCAAATCTTAACTTATTTTGATTAGTCAGTTATATTAAGCCAAATTTAAAGATTAAGATCTTTAAATATATTTTTCAAATTTTCATAGGCCAAAAAAAATATCAGCAAGGTTCATTACAAAGCTCTAATATCAAAACAAAAATAGATCCTAAATTCACCTCCACATAAGACCCTAAACCCGAACTAAACTTATAGACTCCCTACTCCTAGATCCCTATGAACCAGACCCAGGGGTATTCATATAACCTATTCAGGTATCAAAATTTTAATTTAAAAATAAAGACAAGGTGAGTTTCTCAAATTTGATATCTGAAAATCCAGGTGAAATGGGTATCTCAAATTTGATATCGGAGAGTCCAAGTAAAACTGGGTATCTCAAATTCGATATCCCAGAGTCCAAGTAAAACTGGGTATCTCAAATTTGATATCGGAGAGTCCAAGTAAAACTGGGTATCTCAAATTCGATATCCCAGAGTCCAAGAAAAACTGGGTATCTCAAATTCGATATCCAGAACTCCGGGCAGCACTCTAAGTGATATCTAGCCAGGTCTTTGGCTGAAAGCCAGCTGAGAACCAGATCAATTCTGAACTAGGGTTTGGTACAACACTGGATATTACATGTAGGTGATCTCCCTGACCTCAAGGGGAGGAATTATGAGAAATATCGAGTAGCCAAAAATTGTGCTTGGGGAGGCCCATAGTGAAGAGGCACCCACAATCGCACCATGAAGGATGGATGGTAAGTGGTCAAGAAACAATTTTCTGTTGGGTTCCAGTTCCCTAGCTAACCATGGTGGTTAGTTAGCTCAGTTCCTTTTTTGTTACTACCTACCTACTAACAACCCACAACCAGGTTAGAACTGGGAGGTCCCCCAAACTACACTAAGAATTTCAGTGGAGGTTTTTAGGGTTGGGTAATCTGTTGCAGTTTTGTCAAACCGTTGATTCATCAGCTGATGCTCTCAATATGACCCACCATCTTCAGTCTGCTAATTGAAAAATTTCCCAGTGGTTATATCGAAGCTCACCTCTCTAGTCAATTGCAGTGTGTGAGAAACATCTAACTGCGACTGATAGCTGGGGAGGAGTTGGCGATGAACTACGAAATTCTCCAGTTCGTTGTAAGTAGGAGTTTCGTGGTTTTTCCATTTGGAGGCACTGCTTGCAGTCATCCCCACCACCCACAAGAAATTTTACCGACATCGGTAAATGCGTGTTTCTTGCTGTGCAAGATTAGCAACACGCTGAGTAGTTCGACAATGCTGCACAAAGACCCCAGCAGATTTTGCTTCGGGTTGGCAGCACTGGAGCTTATAGTATATAAGACAATTGTTGCCTCCTCTAATTCTTCACAAACATATAGAGTTCCTTGTCCTTCAAAGAGTGCAGCATCGAGTAGTGGGATCATCAGTTAAATCACAGAGCTAGATTTTTCCATATTCTTCCCGAATCAGCAGCTGAAGGCATCATTCAAGTACTGGCTTGTGGTGAAGCAACGTCCTGCAATTAGAGGCTAAATTTGCAATTGACAAAGAATTCTGGGTGGTGGCCACAGACCTTGCAGGCTTCCATACTAGCAATCAATTTAAAATCTCAAAGTTAGACTTTTTCCTTATTTGTTGGTTGATTGCTGGAGACAGAAACAATGAACTGGCGGGTGGCATCTAAGGTTGATGCACCAAAATTTAGCCGCAAGGGTGTAGCTGCTAACGGACTAGCTGGGGATGAAGAACATGAGGCAGGCTGCAGCTTAATCTCCTTCAGCAATTGTCTGTATGTTAATCTGCCTGGTGGCGAAGGAGATGGTGGATCATCAAACTACAATCCTCCAAAGAAAACCCAGCTCCAAAAATCTTTTGGAGATGGCAAAGGGTCATCATGGAAGCCTCCACCTCCCCCTAAGCGTACAAATCAAGCAGGCTACCCTGCCAAGAAACAGCTGGGATGGGGATTTGATGATGCTGCAGCTGGGGATGGAGACGGAGGGAGCAGTAAAATTAAGCCCTGCAAATTTGTTCTCTGACAGCCATGAATGGATAGATCCTCAGAACACATTTATTGAATTACATTTTTAGTCCTTGATGGTTTTTTGGTTGCTTGAAAGATCATTGCTCAGGACATTGAACAAACATTCTTTGTGGGTTCTTTCTGGAACCCATCATATTGTTAGTATTTATTTTAAGCAGATTACATTCTTTTCAACCATAGCAAAGCTTGGTCAATAAATTCAGCCTTTCTTGAATTGGTCAGTTTCATTAGTGTAAGCAGGCTGGTGACTGAACACTTTAAGGCTCTCAGAGAGCTTAGAATCCTAAGAAATTGCTCCTTTGTCTCTGGAGTTCAAAAGGTTTATGTAGAGCTTTGCTTGGTGCACCACAGTCATCTACATTGGTCAAAATGGACCAAAAAAGAGAGAGGAAGATATGGGCTGCAGAAATAGGCAGGGTCAGTGTTGGATCACCAGCTCAAAAAACATTTTAAGATTGCAACATACTCATTTTCTTTTTTGATTCTTCTTCACTGCTCTTTGCCTCTAGAGTTCAATTAGAGGTTATTTAGAGCTCCTTTTGGTGCACCCATAGTTGTTTAGATTGGTTCTCAAGTTGGGGTTTAGGTTAGAGTTGAATGCAAAGGTTAGGTTTTTCAGGCAATTAAATTAATAATTCAATAATTATGATTTTAAATCTAATTAATTAAAAATTTGTAACCCGACTCAAAGAACAAGTTTCACATATCCAACAATTACTTGATATTAAAAAAGAACCATTTGATAAATGTTTGGTGGTAGACATTCTTTGAGATTTTAAGAACCTTGAAATTTTTTTGATCTTCGTTTTTTTTAGGAACAGGCCTAATTTGATCTTTAAACAGAGCAATATCCACCAAACATTGGTCTCAAGTCTCAACCCTTGACACAAGTCCAACATGCTCAAAAGCAAGTATAGATCAATCAAAATGCCACCATTTGTGCCAAGTTCTCTCATAGTAGCTCCATTTTGGAGGCATCTATGTCAAACACCACAATTCAAACGAAACAAAAGCAAGGAAGTTCCAAGTGCATTAGCTGAGTTCCACATTACATATTGGTCACGAGAACAAGTAGGTGAAATTGAAACTATGAAAAGAAAAAATCCCTAAACCATTTTTAATTCCCAAGTATGTTAGAACTTCAAATCATGAAGAAATATGAAACCCTAAATACATCCAAGTCATAAGTATGCATCCTGCACATGGAACTTTTGCCCGAACAATTCATACCAGTGTTGGGTGGGTATCAAAACAGGAACTCTACCTGGCAGTAATCAGGCTGCTTCATAACTGCCATTCTAAAATCAAAGAGCCAGTTCTCACATTAAGTATGATTCTCAGTAAAACTCAAAAAAATCACCCATAAAAACAACTAGGTTTTTCCATGAAAACCACTGGTATTTTGAGGTTTTTGAAATAACTAGAACTTACAGCTATTTGATTCTGATCTGTTATTATAAAATAAAATCAGAACAACTAGTTCCCTAAACCCAAAAAAAAATTTATAAAAAACTTGAAACTGAAGGTTATTAGCAAAATGAAATACCCGCCCAAAAACACGTCAATACACATTTCTAAAAAGATACAATAGGGGAAAGGAAGAGGGAACTTCACACACTTCAATTTCCAGCAAAATGCTGTTGAAAAAGCATCGGGAGTTGGTAAGTAGAAATGGGATGAGTCCTACCAGGCGGCGCGGCAGGTGGCTGGGTGAAGCGGTGCCAGATGGAATGTTCGTATGCAGCCTTATGTAAGTACAAGGAATATAAGACCGGGATGCTGTCGGTTGGAAAGTGCAATCTTGTAACTTCTTGCTCAAGATTCAAACTTCAAGAATGAACTGAAGTACGTTCAAACATGTTCGTGCTCGTTGTCGGGGGAGGCGGGGGGCGTGGGGGGAAGACTAGTGTCTTCCCTCATGTTCGTTAAGAAAGGATGACTAGGAAAGGCGGCGCCTGATGGCCCACACGAATGTTTTACATGCTTACGTAAGTACAAGGAAGAAGAGTCAGAGCAGCTGGAGCCTGGTGTCGGTAAGAAAAAGTAATCAAGAGTCTGCCATTCTGTGTGGTTGCCAGCCGAGTGCAGACATTGCTGTTCTTGGTCTTGGCTTGATTTCACCTCACGCCACCCAAAAATAGAATGCAGCAGCATCCCTAGATTCATGGCAGTTTCTCCAACCACTCTCCTGGCTAGCTACACCCCAGACAGTGCAGATTTTATATTTTTTGAATATTAAAAAAAAGAATTTGAATATTCTTTTGTGGGATTTGAGAGGGCCTCCAATAAGGACATCTTTTTATTAGAATTCTGTGATCAGAGCAGCGTAATGGAAAGAGACGCTTAATCTTCTCTTAACTAATCCTTGACTTGTTGTTAATGCTCAAGGGGTATACTTTCAAGATATAGTTAATTAGTTAAATTTGTACATGAATCCAACTTCTTTCTTGTTTTGTGTGCACGTTTTGGTTTGTGAATGAGCATCAGAGCAGGCACAAATTTTCATATCAGAGGCTGAACAAGCTCCAGCAAGGCAGTTATTAGAGCTTCATATGATACCTGATCAAATTATATCACCAGATCAAAGCACAGGATTTGAGGTTGCCGGTGTCGTGGAAAATGACACATAAGCAATCTCGCAATTGAGAAAATATTGATTGTTTTTTTGGGACCCAGATCTGAAGACTGGGGTCCAAACTCTAGCTTGGTTTGTGGTCGTTTTACCACCACGCGGCTTTGAAAATGCAGGTCAATGCAGATTTGGCACTTGAAGAAAAATAAGCCAACACTAAGTCTGAAACGACCCTGAGGTAGCCGACAAGTTGACGTCTGGGCCCACCCACTTAAGAGGTTATCTTTGGTCTGTTTTGGTGGTGCTTTTTAGATATGCAGTTGGTGTCGTTACAAAAAGAACCAGGGTCAGTCAAAGGACCGGAATGTGTGGTCCCCAAATCTTAAATGTACCTAAGAATTGTTTTAGTGCATTTGAATTTTTGAAGGCACGCTATATCACGAATATCACTCCTCTTTAAAAGATGAAGGATCTTACAGTAATCACTCCTCAAGAATGTGATGGAAATTATGCCTACTTATAGGTTTAAGATCCCTCCTGCTCTTAAGTAGGAGCTGTAAGAACCCCTCCCCTCTTATGCCTTGTCCTCTACCTATGTTTAAGTGGTAGGTAACTCCTATGGATGGAGGGCCTTCGCAGAATAAGGCAGCCACCACTGACATTACCAAAATAAGGCATCCACCTTATGCAATAGGTGCCTTATTCTGATAAGGTCCCATCCAAGGGACTTACTGTGTCATGACATCTCAACCTTCTTTGTCCATATCTAATGGCAAACATCCTGCTTATATTGTGCAAAGAATGAACAGCAGGACCTTAACAACATGTTCGAGGCACCCAGAAATGTAAGATGACCTCCAGTGTCAAGAGGGAATATTATAAATTCTAATCACCCTCCAAATACACTGGGAAATCTCTGAGAGGTCATTATGTTTATGATAATTTCATTCTTTATGATGGCGACAAACGATGGATGGGCCTGTTCCCAAAATGTGGAGCCAGACTCTGCCTGGTACTCATCCTAGGCCCCATATTTTGGGTATTCTCCCAGTCTACGGCTTTATCCTACACGTGCGCCGACTAATAGGTTTAACTGTCAGATGGATTCCTCATTAGTTGTGAGGTTGGACACTGAAGCCCCGAGAGGATCTGTTTCGACAATTGTGTCGGAAAGTCAATGCTCCACATAAATTTGTTGACGATTTCGTATGAGCTTCCGGTAAATTTGGTCTGGGGACGTCCACAGAACAAGTTGCTAAGGTGATTTAGCGTTTATTCCATGGTTGTTTTAGATTAGCAAATTTCTTTTAATTTCTGTTGTAATTTCGCGACACATAATGGGCAATTCGCATACTGCTGGCGCTGTGACCCACCAAAATCTTCTGTCTGAGACTTGAAAAATTTCCTAGTGATATCCGAGCACCTAGTCGATTGCACTGGCGCCGCGTGATGAGAAACATCTTTGCTCAAAGGGGGAAGTTGGCGATGGGGAGCTACGAAAATTTCCAGTCCATTACATAATATGTCGGAGTTTGACGGTTTTCGTAAACAGCCCAGGTAAATGCTTGCAGTGATCCCCCTCCGCCAAAACCCAAAATTCCGAAAACGGTAAATGCGTGTTTCTTGAGATGCAAGGATAGCAACACGCCGAGTAGTTCATTGTTGGAGAACGACCCCCTGGAGATTTTTCTTTGGTTTGGCGTGAGAGGGAGCTTAGAGAGGTTATATATGAAACCGTTTACTCCGCTAATTCTTCACTCAGCAATCTCTTCGCCATCAAAGAGTGCAGCATCGAGCGGGATATTCATCAGTTGAATCACAAAGTTAGATTTTTTGATATTCTTTCCGAATCAGTTCAAGTAAGACATCATTCAACTGGCTTGTGGTGAACCCAAGTCCTGCAATTAGAGGCTTTTTCAATTTCAACGGTCAATTAGCAGTTTCCTCATTGAAAGCTTCTTCTAGCTCCTAGATCATATCTAAGTACTAGAATTTGTCCCTGCAGAATCCCTATTTTTACTAATTTTCATTTCCCCCTGGATTCAATACTTCCAGCATATTCCCTCTTCGTTCTAGATCTTGGTTTTGTTGGCTTCTTGGTGTGTGGATTTGATCCCGATCTGCAGCTTTCATTTGCAGCTACCAGACTACTCAGAGAGTGTCCAAGCCAGATTTCCTCAGGCTTGCAGAATTTGGTTTGTTGGATGACCGCAGAAAACAGCACAATGACCTGGCCAGGGCTAACTAAGGTGGTGGATCCATGCAATTACCGCAAGAGTGTATCTGGAGGACAGGGGCAGGAATTACACCAGAGCTTCTGCAGCATGATGACCCTCAACAATTGCCAGTATGTCTATCTGGCTGACAACGAAGGAGACGGTGGATCGTCAAACTACAAACCTCCAAAGAGAACCCAGTTCCTCCAATCTTTTGGAGATGGCAAAGGATCGTCATGGAGACCCCCACCTCCCCCTAGGGGCGCTATGTGTACAGGGAACACAAAGAATATTTTGGGGTGGGGAGTTGATGGTGGGGGCGATGGAGATGGTGGTGGGAGTAAAATTAAACCTGGGAAGTGTGATCTCTGGTGACAATCATGAGTAGCAGCACCTCAGAACACATGAATTGCAGTACATGCTTAAGCTAGATGGCTTTCTTGTTGCTGGAAAGAAAGCTCAGGACATTGAATCCAGTAGAACCTTTCTGGGTCTTTGTGCTTGAAGAATAGATAGCTTTAGGACATATTGAACACAAATTCTTTGTGGGTTTTCCAAACCCATCATTCTTCTTAAGGCATAGGAAGCAACCAAGCATGAAATAGTCTTCAATTTATTTCAATTTGTATATACATAGGTCATTTGATGTGCTTAATTCTTTCACCCATGGTCGGCTACCCCAACCCCCTGTGCATGCCAGCAGACCATTGGGCCAGGTACTGAATAAGGGGGGAAGAAGGAAGAGAGAAACAGAGTAATTAACAGCACCTGGAATTCATATTCAGTTCACACATTTTGTGGAACTTAGCTTGTACATAGGAAGAATCTCTTGAATAAAGACCAAGTGCTGCGCATGTACAGATGACCAATATTGAGCTCCTTTACATGCCAGGCTTTTCTAAAGATTTGAGGTTGCATACATGAGATCAATGCACCATGAGTCAAATTTGGGTTGTCTGCATTTCCAAGTGGGGAAGCCAGCAGCAATGAGTCTTGACATGAAGAAATAACCATCCAGGTAGTCCAAGGTATGCATCAGCAACTCTCATCCATAGCCATGGCCAATACTGAAATCGTGGTTGGGTTCCAGGTCAAATTTGAGTACTAATTAAAAGTCCTCCTAGCTGTTGGAACAGCTTTGCCTATTTGATGATTGAGGAATACTAGGCTACAAGTCAGGAATTCTTGACATTCAAATCTGAAGAGTACACTCAGATGCCCCTATGTGGAAAACATGATATACTGTCCATTCTGTACGTTTTCAATCCGAATGACATTTTAACTTCTGCTAGAATGATCTGAGAAGTACACAAAACTGGGGTTACTGAACCCCAATTTCACAAAAACGGGGGATGAAATGAGAAGTCAGGATATGAAAATAGTACACAGTGGGAAAAAACTAGTTTACTCAGGGGGACAAACTAGTTTACTCAGCTAAATTTCTCACCAAAATTGGCTCTCAGGGGACCAAACTAGTTTTCTCATCTAAATTTCTCGCCTAAATTGGGGTTCAGGGGAGTTTCACCCTCAGTTTTGGATTTGCCTTACCTGCGCCTGGAATGCTGCTCATACTCTTCATTAAATCAAGCCCTATCAGAATAAGATTGTACAAATCTTCTGAACTGATACCCAGTTTCATGAAACCATACCCAATTTCACTCACTTTCCAGCTACACTCGAATTGGGGATGAACCAAGGATTAGAGGGTCAAACTAGGGCCCGAATGACAGGTGACTTTATGAACACCTTGATTTGGCCTCCAGGCAACATTGTTAATGCCAATCAGCCTTTTTCTTATTGTCAAAATTTCACCAAAAAGAAAAATTTTAATTTAAAATTTTGAAATGAAGTGATTTTGGAGGTTTTCAATCATGAGAAAAATAAATATAAAAAACTCAGAATTTAATATCTGGTTTTCAGTGTGTAACCCAAATTATAGGAAGAGGATTAAAGATTTGTACTTCACATTCGGTTTGTAGCCAGATTTGTCTAAAGTTTTCTAGGGATGATTGCCACTTTTTGTACATCTTCCTATGAATGATGGCCACTTTGGCTACAAACAAAAATTCATAAATAAAACATTGGTGCCAATATCATTTTTAATGTGATGGGGATATTACTCGTCTATCACTTGTAACAGATTGGTCTAAAGTTTAGGATGCAGTTTCAATCTTAAACTGAGTAGAATTGTGATAACAAAATAACTCTAGTACTAGAAAGTAGACAATTTAAGGTTAGGGTTTCATATCTCTTTCAATTTGGGATGTACCTTGCTAGAGCTTTTGGTGTGCATGATGAACAACAATGTAACAAACCAATGGGTTAAGAGTGGTGTGCATCTATAATTGAGGACCCATCATGGTGTATATTTGTGGATTTTATTGTGATTGACACATTTCATGGACTCCTAGAGCTAAACCAAGTCAAGCCCAACCTTTTTATTTTTCCCAAATTTAGTCCATTTGCATAATTCCTTTGAAGCAATTCAAGGATGTCTTCCATATGAATGTGTGCAAGAAGTGCAAAACCAAGTCCATGAAAACTTGGCACTCCTTGAGATTGGAAGTGTTTTTGAGTATATGTACAAGGTATGAATGATTTTTAGTTCTTTTTGGATTAGTATTTCAATTCAATGTTTATTCCACTTTTATTGTGTTTTCCATTTTGCATTTTTTCCTTGTTTGCAACATGGGATTTCTATAATAACCAATGTGTTTGTGAAGTTGTACTATGAGGAAATGTTTGGTAGTTGGGAATGCTCTCCGCTCAAGTTGTAAAAATGGATGCAAGTGTGGAAGGGTTATTGTTTTGTGTTCCACAAACACTTGTCGATATTTGATCTTGCATTTGGTCTTGACTTTTTGAAAGAAATTCAAATTCATTATGACATGAACTTGGAACCTAAAATGTTCACACAAAACTTTAGATGTTGGCATATTCATGTATCACTTCAAAGCAAAAGCTAACCTAGCTCAAGCAATGGAATAGGTCAAGGGTTTCATGGGAGGCTATTAAATTCCCAAAGCAATGTTTCTTCAATTGCTAGTTTGACAAGTGGTTGCACAAGGCAAACTTGATTTAGCACCTAATAAAAACCAAATTTCTTGTTCATTATCTTTCACCCTTTTCTTTCTTTAGATTTTTTTCATTTTTTGTTTATACTATTGTGTTTCATGTAACTTAAGCTAAAGCACTCAAGTTGTATGAAGTAATAATATCAGATCTAATAATGACTATGGTTGTGGAAATGGTCTTTCTTTCTTCATGCATCCATGAATGGAGGTTGTCCATTTAAAATACATGTTTATTTCAAAAATCCAAGCCAAAGGATGGGATTCAAAGGAATAAGTCTTGGGTGAAAGCACATTCCATTATCCATAAAATGTTGTCACAAGGCAATTTTTGCAAGATTTTAGGATTTGTAGTTGGCCATGTGATTAAATATAATCAACTAAAATGAAAAAGGACTGAACATTATAATGTTATATATTATATAATCACATTGTATGAATTTCATGGATAGTATTTGAATAATCATAACATAATGGACTTTGAAAAGAATACCCAAAAGCTTGTAACAATCCATAATTAATGAGTATGGATTCCATGCACCTTCATATAATGTTTTTTAATGAGTAAAGCACTCAATGGTAATATGATGTAATAACATTAATACCAAAAAGGACTTTTTGGAAGGGTTTTGGTGACCAAAATTTTCTATGTACCTTGAATTATGGTTTTTTCTTATTAAATCTTTTACTAAATGAAAGTAATAGTTTAGAACATCATCTTTCAAATTTAAGTTCTCCATAAGCTAAATTAGGGTTGCAATTTTTTTTATAATAAATTTCAAATGATAACTTGTAAAATGACTTGTGTGATTCAAAGTATTTTACTTTCACACTACCTTCGAAGTGTTAATTTATGCAATTATGGACTTGCATATGTGCTTAAAAGTGTTACACCTTAGTGTGATTTTACCTTCTTAGGACCACCACACATGAAGAACAAAAGTATTAAAATGAATCATATACATCTATTTTCAGTTTTCACCACTCCTTTTTTCTTTTTGGTATCCTTTCATTCCACTACTCCACACCCTAAGGCCTTTCATTGTGGGAAAAATATCAAGAAGTAATCAAACCCTCTATGCCAATTGAAAATAACTAAACAATAATGTCAATTTATTTGAATTTCACAATTATTTCAACCATGTCCTAATTCCCATCCAAATTCTTTAAGGTGTACTAAAATATTGTCACAACATCACCCTTTTCTATCTTTTTTACCTAGTCATTTGTTACCATGTAAAGACACATTTATGGATGATTATGATGAAATCCAAAATTGCAGTGGTCTAAAATATAATCCTTTTGAAATATTTGACAAATTTTGACACATTATCTTTTATGAGATCAAATATAAAGTAAAAAAGGACTGCATCCTATGTGGTACATCTTAAAGGATTTTCACCCATGTGGGAGCAATTGACCAACTTACCAACCTCAAGTGGTGATTTGGGATGATTCCAAGGTGGATAATATTATGTCGCAAAAGGATTTACTTAAAAATTAGACATATTCCCATTTGTTGGATTGTAGTTTATATTTGGTGTACCCCAAAAATGCACATGTAATTCCAAGATTACACTATGGGAGGCTTATGAACTTGGATTCTTAAGAAAATCATAAGCTCAAATGGTACATAACTAGATGTTGTAAAGAAAAAGGTCCATCAAAAACAAAGAATAAGGGGAAGGAGTTTGCCAAAAAGTTACACAAAATGAATGTAAAGGGAAATGAATTTCTTATGGATGTTCCCATATGCCAGAATATCCTTCCTTTTGCAAATGAATAGCTTGATGAGGCATTCACTATTGGGAGACAACATGTTTAACCCATTTGAGTTCCTACTTTTTCAATTTCCACCCTAAACACATAGCATGATTCCTTCCCCTCGTTGGAATTCCCCTTGTCTCACCCCAGCCCAATTGGTTTCGTAATGACCTTTTCATTTAGATTACATCAAATGGTTTCCATACTCTTGGCCAAATCTCATTACCAAAAAAATTAACACCAAGAGGCGCCCTGCAATATATGATGCCATTACAAATTTTATTCACCAAGTGATTTCCTTTTCATCTACTTGGATCTAGTTTTGTGAATATGGCATTTGGGGATAATTGTTTCAATATGGCTTGTTAACAAATAGGAGATTTACTCAAGTGCAAACATAGAACTTTATTGAAAGGAAACTATAACACGATGTTCACAACACAAAACATAACATCAAGAACTCCTCAAGGTTCTTGTCACATGAAATACATAAACTTGTGCAATGAAGAAAAAATAGACAAACCATCAACACCAAGGTATTTAACTACAAGACCAAACCACAAATAACCAAACTAATATAAGTAAAGAAAATAATTCCACATTGTGAAAGTAACTTAGTTACTTTGCTATTCCAGTAATTAATGAAACCTAACTAGTTAAGCTTGTATTCTCAACACTCCCCCTCAAGCTCAAATCCACTTTTAGTACACCAAGCATTTGTTGAAACTTCTTTAGCTTGTCTATACCTAAAGCCTTTGTGAAAATGTTAGCAACTTGATCTTCAGTACTAATATGAATAAGGTCAATTTCTTTTGCTAGAATTTTTTTCTTTAATAAAGTGGTAGTGCACCTCAATGTGCTTTGTCCTAGCATGATAGACCAGGTTGTTAACAAGTAGTATGTTACTCACATTATCATAATAAATGACAACAGGAGCATCCACTAACTGTCCCAAATCTAAGAGTAGTTTCTATAACCAAACTACTTCACATGTAACAATTGTTACGCTTCTGTATTCTACCTCCGTGCTTGCTAATGCAACTGTTGGTTGTTTCTTACTACTCCAATTAACAGCACCACTTCCAAAAGAAAACGTGAAACCATTAGTTAATTTTCTATCTAAAACATTGTCAACCCAATCAACATCTGTGTATCCATGTACTTGTAACTGGTTCTTGGCTTCATAAAAAATTCCACACTCCAAGGTATGTTTTATATATGTGCCTCACTGCATCCAAATGTGGCTTTTGTGATGTTTGCATGAATTGACTCACCACTCCAACTACATAATTCAAATCTAGCCTTGTGATGGTCATGTAAATCAAACTCCCCACTATACGTCTGTACATAGTGGTATCCTCCACAAGGTCTCCTTCATTTGCACTTAATTTCACATTTTGCTCCAATGGAATTGAAATGGGTTTGCAACTTATCATCCCATATTCGGACAATTTGTTCAAGGCATATTGCCTTTGTAGTAACCATATCCCTTTGGGGGATTAGATTACCTCAATGCCAAGGAAGTAACACAACTCTCCCAAATCCTTCATCTCAAATTTTTGCTTCAAAAGCTTCTTAAAATCAAAGATGTCTCCATCACTATCTCCTGTGATAATCAAGTCATCAACATAGATGATTATGACAACAATCCCATGATCTGTTTTTTTCACATATATTGAAAAGTCTACATTGAATGTTTGAAATCCACTTGTGACAAGATACTGACCTATCTTGTTTGACCAAGCTCTAGGTGCTTGCTTCAAGCCATACAAATTTGTTTTCAACCTATAAACCAAATCAGGACGTGTTTGGTCCACATAATGTAGTGGTTGTTCCATGTACACTTCTTCCTGTAAATCTCCATGAAAAAAAAGATTATTTACATCCATTTGATGTAAAGACCATCCTTTTGTTGCTCCCAAAGCAATGATTGCTCTTACAATTGTCATTTTGGCAACTGGACTATATGTCTCTTCATAGTCTATGCCATAAGTTTGGGCATAACCTTTGGCAACTAATCTTGCTTTGTATCTGCTCACAGATCCATTTACATTGTGCTTGACTTTGTACACCCATTTTCACCCAATTGCTTTCTTGTTCTTTGGTAAAGCTACCAACTCCCAAGTACCATTAGCATCCAACGTTGCCATCTTTTCATCCATGGCATTATCCCATTTAGGGTTTTTGACCGCCTGTTCAAAACAAGTGGGTTCAACCTCTTGTATGACTCTCACCATGTATGCGTAATGATGACCTACAAAACCATCATATGTGAGTCTTTGTATAAGGTACTTGACTTGTGTGGATCTTCGTACTTGATTATTGTTGTCGGGTGTTTTCAAAACTTTCTCGACCATCCGAACTCCGAAAGTACTAATTGAAGGGATTATTGATTCTTCACCACACTCTTATCTGAATCACTTGACTCATCATCTACATGAGGATTTCTAGATGATGTTTGAAAACTACCATCTACAATGTTTGAAGATTTTAATTTTCCTTTCCATGGAGTGTTATTAGACCCATTAATTAAGGACTCTTGGGGTCCACTAATTAATTGTGATTCTTGTTCCACATTTGATGGAACATCACCATTTTTAGTCTCTCCATCTTTTATTATCTTCAGTGGTGGATACCAGCTAACCATTTCATCAAACACAACATCTTTATTCACTTGCAACTTTCGAGTGGAAGGGTTGAAGCATCTATATCCTTTTTGTTTTAAAGAATATCCAATGAAGATACACTTCACAACTTTGGGATCTAGTTTTGATCTCTTCTCATCAGGAACATGCACATATGCAATGTAACTAAACATTCTAAAGTGTGAGACATCTGGTTTTTTACTTGTGAATTTTTCTTCAGGTGTCATGCCGTGAACTGTTGCTGTGGGTGTTCGATTCATGATATAGACTATAGTTGCGACCGTTTCAGCCCAAAAGTAATTTGGCAAATTTTTTTCATTCAACATGGCAAGTGTTATTTTTACAATGTGCTTGTTTTTCCTTTCAGCAACTCCATTCTGTTGTGGGGAGTAACTACATGAGTATTTCCTTTGGATTCCATGTTCCTTCAAGTACTCACTGAATTCATTTGAAAGTATTTTCCCCCTCCATTGGACCTGAGGCACTTGATGCTCACACCCTTCTCCTTCTCCACCATTGCTTTGAAATTTAAAAAATGTTGAAACACTTCACCTTTGTGTTTCATGAAATAAACCCACACCTTCCTTATGTGGTCATCAATGAAACTCATGTCGTACTTGCATCTTCCAATGGATTCTATCTTTGTGGTCCATACATCTGAATGGCTCATTTCCAAAGGTTTGGAACTTACAGGAGTTGTTTGAACTGGGAATGGATGCCTAGCTTGCTTCCCCAATTGGCATGCTTCACAAACTTTTGACATCACCTCTTTTGTTCCAAATTTGGGAAGACTTCCAACAAGATTTTGTTTTTCCATCAACTTAAAACGTTGAAATTTAACATGGCCAACTCGCTTATGCCAAATTCCAATGTCTCTAGCTCCTTTTCCACGTGTGAATAACATGGAATTCACCTCAGGCATGTTCACATCCAAGGTGAACATTCGTCCATTCCTTTCTCCTTTGCTAATCAATTTGCCTTGGTTCTTCATGTTTTCCATAAAACATCCATTTGGGTTAAATGGCACCTGTAAACCTTGTTCCACTATCTGGCCTATAGAGACTACATTTTTTGTTATGGTTGGAACATGAAATACATCTTTCAAATACTTTGTTTGCCCATCTTGCATGGACAATGGCACCTTGCCAATTTGTGTGATTGGATGTGCAGTGTCATCACTAGTTTCCACAAAATTTGGTGTCTTCAAATCCTTTGTGTCTCTAAACCATTCTCCATGACTAGTCATGTGATTTGAAGTTCCAGAATCCACATATTAAACATTGTTATTTGATACACCTCCTATCATTGAATTTACCATGTGCTGCATCACAAACAGTTGTTCATCACCTTGATTGCTAGTTGATGCATAATTCCCTTGTTGCAACATTCCATTTCGTGCATCATGCTCCCTTTGATAACAATTCTTTACCATGTGTCTAAGTTTCCTGCAATAATAACAGTTTGAGTCACTATTTAATTATTGATTTCAATGATTTTCACGACAACCTCCACGACTTCCTCTTCCTCTAAAGTTTCTTCGTCCACCTCCATGCTACTAACTTTCATGTTGATGATGTGCACTTTATGAACTTCCGTGTTGGCCTCGAAATGAGGTTTTAACACCTCTACCTCTACCTTTATTAGAATTTGAATAGAAAACACTTTCTTGTGATCCTTTTGCATCACCCAAGCAAGCTTGGGATACATTGCTGAAGCTGTATAGCACCAATACACAAGCTTGCAAAATGTAGCTCAAGCAAGAGTTGCATAATCTATAGAAAAACAAGATGAACATTAGTGATTATTCTACAAAGGTGAAAAACCTTACAGATGTTCTTGCATTTATAGGAGCCCCTATAGTTCAATTGCAGTTCGAGAAACATTTCCCGATTTCCAAGATTTAATAACCTTGCTTATAAGTGAAGAGATGAGAGTTGTTGGTACCTCACCTAGTAAAACAAAAAGTGAACTTGGATGCATATTGGTGTAGTGTATGGCAATGGTGCCATGGGGTGCAAAGAGGATTAAGTAATGGCATCATTTTTAAGGCCTCAATTTTGAAATGGACACGTCGCATGGCCATTAATGTTGTCAACTTTTGTTTAATTTCACCCCTAAAAATGTGGTTGCCCTTAAGACATCACACATACATTTGATTATTCTTCAATGGAATGTGAAAACTCATCAAACAACAAATGGTTCATTTCAAGATTCCATTTTGGAGCATTTGCACCATCATACCATCACTAACATGTTTTCCGATGAAATTTTTTAAGCCCATCATAACCAAATTTTATCATGTTTGGGCCCTAGGGTGGGTGCTTGGTTTAATAATTCGATTAATTTTCCCAACCTTTCAATTATTTTCCCCAATTTTCTCCACATCACTTTGGATGTGGCTTGGATTAGCACATCCTTCAATTGCAAGCCTCCCCCAATGGGTATGCACACATCCAATTGACTCTATGGGTATTCACCTCTTATGTTGTGCCCATGATAGTGAATGCATGGGGACCCATGATGCAATTCACAACATTTTTGTTGCAATTGTGCGAGATGTTGGTTTATACGTGGGACAAGAACAATTACATGCACACTTTTTTCAACAATGTTCGCCTCCTCTTTTTGATGAGTCAACATTGTGCTCACTAAAGATGGAATTCGCACCCTAGTTGACATTGTCATAGCTAACCCAATGTTTGTGAATCTACCTCCTCAATCTTGCATAATTCAAAGATTTGTTACTACCAATGTAGCTCAAGCCAAAGAAAATAGCTATTGCGATTGACACCCCACTAATCAATTTTTCCCTTTAGCAAATGAGATATTTAGATGTTTACGCAAACATGCATATGTGTTTTTACATGATTGAATCAATATTATTTGCAACTTACAAGAACCAGAAGGTCTTCCCCTTTCTATTTTGATTAATTATTTTCATCAAAAACTTTCATTTAAGTTGCAAAAGATACAAGGATTTTCGATCTTAAATCAAGCAATAACAGTAAGTCTAACTACTTCCCAACTTCCACCCATTCAAGCCACACCCCCACCACCATGGCTAATCTATTACAAGCAATTGGTTGTTGAGATGAAGAGTTCTTGAGATCTAGTTTGTGTTTACTTGACATCCTTTAAATTCTCCCTTGTTTTTAATAGCTCTTGACATTTTTCGAACTGCGCTGTGTTTTATAAATAAAGTTTTGCAGGGTTTAATAATAATAATAGTAAGAATGTGAGAGGGCCCTAATAAGGACATCTTTTTATTAGACTACTGTGATCAGAGCAGCCTCCTGGAAAGAGACCCCTGAATCTCCTCTTAAACCAATGCTTGACTTGTTGTTAATGCTCAAGAGGTATATTCTCAAGACATATTTAAATAGACTTGGACATGAATGCAATGTCTTTCCTGCTTTGTGCGCACATGTTCGTTGGCAAAAGAGCATCATAAATTTTCACATTAGAAGCTGAACAAGGTCCAGGAAGGCACTTATTAGAGCTTCATATGATACCTGATTAAATTATCACCAGCTCAAAGCACAGGATTTGAAGTTTCCGGTGTCCTGGAAAATGACGCATAAGCAATCTCACAATTGAGAAAACATTGATTAATTTTTTGGGACCTAGATCAGAAGACTTGGGGTTCACTCCAGGTTTGCAGTCTTTTTTACCACCGCACGGTTTCAAAATGCAACTGAATGAAGATTTGGCACTTGAATAAAAATAAGCCAACACTAAGTCTGAAACTACCTTGAGGTAGAACCTTGAGGTAGGCCACAAGTTTATGTCTGGGTTCACTTTAAGGAATATTTTTGGTCCGTGTTGGTGGTGCTTTTTTGAGATGCAGTTGGTATCATTATATACTGAACCAGGGTCAGTCAAAGAGCTGTCAATCAAAGGACTGGATGCATGGTTCCCAAATCTAAGTGTACCTAAGAAATTTTGTAGTGCATTTGAATTTTTGAGTGCACCTTATATTCATGAATATCACCCCTCTATAAAAGAGGAAAGATCTTACAATAGCCAATACTCAAGAATGTGAGGGAAATTATACCAACTTACAAGTTTAAGATCCCTCTTGCTCTTAAGTAGTAGGTGTCAGAACCCTCTCCTCTTATGCCTTGTGATTTACCTATGTTTAAGTGTCAAGTAAGGCCTGTGAATGGAGGGTGCCCACCACTGACATTACCAAAATAAGGCATCCACCTTAGGCAATGGGTGCCTTATTCTGATAAATCACCATCCAACTGCCTTACTGTGTGTAATGATATGTCAATCTATGTTCTTCATATCTAATGGCACTCATATCGTGCAAGGAAAGAACAGCCAAACCTTAACAAAATGTTCAACCCACCTAGATATGTAAGGTGACCTCCAGTATCAAGAGGGAATATTATGCATTTTAAGCACCCTCCACATCCTCTGGAAAAGCTCTGAGAGGTGATTATGTCTATCATAATGTACACCCTTATGATGGGGAAAGCTCATGGATAGGGGGTAATCCCACAACGTGGGGCCAGAGTCCAGAGTCCAGACTGGGCAACTGCCTAAATCCTCATCTTAGCCTGCATATTTTGGGAATTTTCCCACTCTAGGGCTCTCTCCTACAGGTGCGCCAACTGATAGGTATAACTATTAACATTAGTCAGATGGTTTACATCTTAACTCCTCACATTAGCGACGTGGATGACCTCATTAGCTGTGAGGGTGGACACGGAAGCCCAGAGACGATCTGTTTCGACAAATCTGTTCGGGAGGTCAATGATCCACCGAAATTTGTTGAGGATTTCGTATGAGTTTCCCGTAAATTTGTTCTGGGGACGTCCACAGAAGACGTTGCGAAAGTGATTAGCTTGTACTCCAGGGTTGTTTAGATTCTCTAATTTCTGTTTATTTCGGTTGTTTCGCCACACATAATGGGAAATGGGCATGCTGCTGGCGCTGCGACCCACCAGATTCTTA
>Ga0209208_10003373_pt1 | contig 22899 bp, 21 predicted proteins | sample S1TSphfallax_3_FD_187694 | JGI IMG/M metagenome (GOLD analysis project Ga0209208, IMG submission 187694) | Host-associated microbial communities from peat moss isolated from Minnesota, USA - S1T2_Fd - Sphagnum fallax MG (SPAdes) (version 2) | ecosystem: Host-associated > Plants > Peat moss >...
CCCCCCCTCTATATTGACCTCTTTGTGTTTAGCGTGTATCTTCAAATGATATCATTTCGTTCTTCAAAAAATATTCATTTATAGAATATGTTAGCTCATTAGTTAGGGCATGTGGCATGCTTCAGTTTGCAACTCACTAATTTTTTTATGTAATGGGGTATTTATAGTCAAAATGTCCATCCACGTAACGAATGGGGATTTAATTGTTATGGACAAATGAATCTCTTTATTGACAATAACTCTAGTCCATAACAAATATAAAGAAATTTACATGTGGCAATGGATTCCAACTACATCATTGGTTTTTATAAATAAATAAATATTACACATCAATTTTTGGCACGTGCATAACCAAGCCACGAAAAGCATCAGGGAGAAAATATTTTACATGTCTTTTGGAATTTTCTTGTTAAATTCTCCTGCTTCAAATATGATCATACATCATGGGCTTCCCTTGCCAACTTTACCCCATCAAACGAAGCACTGACATATTGATTAAGCCTATCACCAATTCACCCTAAAAACCAATTCAATCCTTACCTTGGACTTTGCAAAGTTTTTCAAAGTCTTTCTAATTCCAAAGTTAAAAAGACAAAATTTGAGCCTATTGAGTGGTTGGGTGTGAATTTAGTGATCCACCAAATGCAGCATGCAAACAAGTCAAAACATTCTCAAAGGAAGCTCCATCTAATGCCTTTCATGTTGTAATTCCTAAAGCTTCTTAGCGTCCAACTTGCCATGAATGGCCACACATTATCCTCATCTCACTAGGGCATTTGCTCACAACAAGTTTAGACATAACCTTCTAAATAGGTTGGGTTGACTCCTGACAATGTGACAAGCGACCTTCATGATGTGGATTTAACTTCAATATCCGAAAGCCATGATTCCAACAAGTTGTAGTCATAAGTGCCATTGAAAGCACCTAGGTTTGGCTGGTAGCTTGAACCTCGTTCCCTGTGGCATACCAACCCTAACATTTTTCCCAACTTGGTGAAATACAAGTTTCACTCTCATTGGAAACATCAATTCTTCAATAGTGGTCCTGAACATTTTTCCCAACTTGGTGAAATACATGTTTCACTTTCTGAAAACATTGATTCTTCAATAGTGAAAAATGCATGCACATGTATTTCTTTATTATGATGCCAAAAAGATGACCCACTTCAAGGTCATCATAGTCATCATGAAAATCCTTTTGAATAATGTGAATCCCATCATGTGAATCCTTGTGCAACTTGTCTTATGTGACCACCATGAGAATTGTTAAATTCATGAACAATTAAACATTTCTTCATGGTCTTCACATTCACGCAAATGCAATGACCCTCTTTGGTCCTCCAATCACCATGGGTTTTTTTCTTGGGTGAGTTGTGTAATGATCTCAAGACTCTTACATACCATGGGTTCAAGTGGTGTCTAACTATGCTCATGTCTTCTGTGCTTGCCTTCTTTGACCATCATTCCAAAATGTGCATTTATTTTTTAATCAAACTACTACCATAACTTGTCTTCTGTGCTTGCCTTCTTTGACCATCATTCCAAAATGTGAGTTTATTTTCAGATCAAACTACTACCATCCTGTCTTGAAATTGGAGCCTCTTGATTACTAGGAATCTCAACGAAATAGAACATGTGAGATCATTTTCCTCCAAGTCAAAAGCATTATGTCCAAGTAAGTCTTGAGAAGAAGGAGATTGATCAGCTGAGTTGTGTCTGAATTAAAGAACATTATGTACGACTAACAGTGGAATCAGAAGATAAATGTGAGAAGAACTAGAAGATAGGACCTGTTGTCTGAATTTAAGAACATTATGTACAATTAAGTTCTGTGGAATCAGAAGATGTTCTTGAGATCCTGAAGGAGAAGTTGGGTTGTTTGTCTGAATTGAAGAACATTATGTACTGTGACCAACTGTGGAATCAGAAGATGAAGTGGAGAAGAACAAGAAGTTGGGTAGTGGCCAGAATTCATAGGTCTATGAGCTCAAGGTCTGCTTGCTTCAGGATTGTTTTGAAACTGTGCTGCAATTGCCCTGCAATGCCAAACATGATCCCAAATTGTCCAAATCATCTGCAGCAGAAGTGGAAGCCAGCCTCTGAGGTCCACCAAATATGATGCATGATTGGAGCAAGCCATGCATCATACACTTGATGGTAACTCTTCTTTTCAACAATTGAGACATCCCTGCACAGATGTCATTGCTTATGTTGTGAAGGAATACTGAATGCTAGCCAAAGCCTTCAAAACCTAATTCATGACTGTACTTTGAGAATGTAATGGAATTCTGATACAGTAGTGTTGACAGTGAAACATCCCACCAGCAGTAGTGGCAAATGCAGTTGGGCGCTTGCTTCTCAAACCAAGCTTCAAATTGCACCAGCCACATCTGCATTGAGAAACAGCCTCAGATGGCCAATTCTCCTCTGAGGCTGTTCCTTGCTCTGTCTTTTCCCCAATTCCCTGAGAAATAGAACATGGGTCATGCTGCAAGATGATCCAACAATGCTTTTTTCTTTTAATTTGTAGGGTTACTTGAGTGTGTATCTGTGTGGAAAAGTGCCCTGGGCAATAACATGTACAAGCTTGCATTACCTGATGCATGTGCTCCCAGAAGAATCATCCATTGCACTCATAATGCTACCTGCTGAATCTTCTCTTTCCTTTTTTCAATAATTTTTTCATCAGAATTTTATTGGTTTTTCTCCCACACAACCATAAAACTTGGCTCTGCCACAATGTGTTTGAGAAGTAATCTATGTTTTTTGACCACCAACAACACTATTCTGCCAGGTTTATGGCTGTGCAAAATCTACTCTCCTCCATGGTTCTCAAGTCTTAAAATTATTATTAAATGGATGCACCCACAAGTTCTTGGGAACCTTTAGGTGCATGTATTGAAAAGATCATGTTGCAGTCTTTTGGGTAGCAGCCCTGAACGTCAGAGGTATCTCTAAAAAAGAATTCCCTTCCATTCTTCACATTTGACAGGTCTGTTGAATAATGACTCCAGCACATCAATCACTTGTGGGAGTTTATTCATCCATAGCAGGGACAACAAGAGTTTCTCTTTCTCTTTCAACCCTGCAAGACTCTTTCTTTTCTGAATTCTGCACCTCAATATTCATGCACACACCAACACATGTTCTAACTAAAAGGCCATGGTTCATTTGCACATCTGATTTCAGGTCTATCACTCAAAACTGTATTGTACAACCTTTGCTTCTCAGTGGTAATCGGAACTATCTTCAGACTTCTACTGCCAGTCATCAAGGTGTGTCACTAATCCACCTGCCCTAATTTTCAGAGGATGTGTGCTTCCTCTGTTCTTCCTCTGCTGTGTTCTTGCACCTGACAATGGTTGTTTAAATACAATACAAAAATTAGGGCAGGTTTTTACACTAGGGTCAGATTTCAGTCTTTAGGGACTCTGATGTAGAACCTTGCAGCCTGACAACTCCAACTATCTTCTTCAATCTTACTGCCTCAGACAGTTTTTGCAACCAAATTTGATATGAGCTCACAAACATTTGCCATGCACCACACCACTATATTGGAATTGATGTGCTAACTTGTTGCATGCATTGCCAAATTTTTATGCTTTATTGTTTGGCATCTAATTTGAACAAGTGGGACTGGGTCTCAAATTGGAGCAGTGTGGATTGGGATGTGTGAGGCAAGTACGAGAATGCAAGTTTTCAAATACTTGTTGACCCTGATATACTACAAGAATTCTAACTTCTCTCCCACAATTTATGCGAGGGCTAGCCATAAAGAACCCGAGGAGGAGGAAGAGCAAGCTAACTTGTTAGACACACAGGAGTTGGCAAAGCATGATAGTGAATTTGAAGAGCAGCTTACAAACAGAGGTGAAACAAACCCATATGTGGAAGAAAAAAAATCACAACACTGCTCAATTGACAGAAGTTGCGAAGGATCTAAGGATTGAATAGGCTATAGATTGTGAGTTTTCTAAGTTTTCCTTTTGTTTAGCTACAAATGCTTCTCAAGTTTCTTAGATTTCTTTTTTTTTGGTTTCTTTTCTATGACAGGAGGGGCATCAGAAAAGCTTCTCTCACATTTCTTTTTTTTTTTTCTTGTTGTCAAGAGGAGGAATATTGTAAAAGAAGGTAAGAAGGAGAAGATGTTCACTAGCATAAACTCTAACCAAAAAGGTGCATGGCATAATAATGTTCGGTTAGTGAACAAACTCAAGCCCATTTTGATGGAGGATGCATACACTGATGAGCAAGGCTTCAAGAGCACCAAGGACATGAGTTTTCATTTTAAGGACTCAAGCTACATGTAAGAGGAAAGAGAGGATGAATCTTCTAGCAATGGAGAATGAATCATGTTGGCAAGTTCGGCCAACAAAGTTTTGAAAAGGCTAAAACCCAACAAACACCCCAATCCCGTGCAAAGGTACTCAAACTAATGTATGACCAGATTTTGCTCTTTGAGCTTTCTCTTCTTACTAGCACTTGGTTTACTTTCCTAAGTATGGTTTTAGTAATTGCCCAAGGCAACAAAATAATGGACATTTGAGCTCTCTAGTTTAAATCCTTCTACTCCTTATTTTTTGTTGATTTTGATTCTATAGTGGTTGGCATGTCCTTGGATGGGATTCATAACTTAGGTTCCTTGCTTAGTTTTTTTTTTTTAGCATTGTATTGATTTGTATGGTGTTGGTTTCAACAATGGCAAAAATGTAAGAAAACATCTTATTTAATGTCACACATGCATTATCATTTGAAAACCCTAAACTTATACTTTGGAAGGTATAGTATAAAACTTGGGATGTTGCATTTGGGTGATGCCAATAGTCTATCATGTCAAACACTATATCAAGTTCATTTTGAAATGGTAGAAATGGGACCACGGTTTTATGGTCTTTCCATTTGTTGTACATAGCTTTGATTTGCCTTTCTCACCTTATGTTTATAGTTGGAATGTCATGGATTTGTCAAGATACAAAATTCATTAGACAATTTGCACTTGGAAGATTACTCATAATCAGTGGTTAACATTAATTGGGCACTATCTTAAATGGCGTGTAACGTATTAAAAAAAATGTTGTTTCAAATGGTGCCTAGGTTTAAACCTAACTAATTAGATTTATGGTTTTTTCCCACCATTTTGGAGATAAAATCATCAAGTTGTATAATTTTTTTAATGCCAATGGGGTTGCTAGATTTGGTGGTCCATTTTTTTGAAAAATATCTTGAATTCATTAATAGTGAATGTGTAACTGCTATTTACAAACAAGGTTGTAACACTTTATTTATAGTAGGATGACCAAGATGTTGTAATTGAACCATCTTCAATTTTCAAGAGAGTAGTCAATTAAATGTAGTTTCCTCATTTTTGAAAAGTTGGCCATGGAACAAGCTCCCTAAATTTTTGGTTTTAGGTCTACATGGAATTTGAGACACTTAGGGTTGGTGTTGCTTTCATCTTATGTACATGTGCATTATTTTTAAAACTAAGTGGATGTTGAAAATACTTAAATTGATGGCAAGTTCAATGTGTGGTTAATTAAAAGTCCCTAGAATTTTGGTGTCATCTATGCCTTTGTCATGTTTGTGGACATTTCAACCATATTTCAAAATTGTTAACAAGCTATGGATGTGGTTGCCCAAAATGTGATCACTAGGTTAGAGGAAGGGATTCATATGTCTATGTGGGCATTAACTTAGTTGACATGTATGCAAAATATGGGAGCCTAGAAGATAGATGCAAAGTGTTAGGTATTAGATGTAATTTAGAGATGTGATCACTAGGATTGCCCTAATATTGGGACAAGTGAAATGTGGGTGAAGAATGGAGGCGGTTACAATCAAAATCAAATGAGCCAACAATGACAAAGGACTCAACCACAAATGATCTTTTTGTGGTCATTTTGACTTTCTCATAAAAAGGAATTTTTTAAAGATTTTTATTGCAAGATGTTTCTAAAAAACATTTACAATTCCCCCAATGAATTACATGATTTGTGTTAACTTTCTTTGGATAAATATGAATTATTTAAAATTGTATAGATTTTTCTAAATTCTACATTTCATCTTTAAAAATGATAATAATTTCAAATCATGTTAAAATATGCTAACTACTTTAAGTTTGGACATTGGATTAGTGTTGACTTTTGAATATTAAACAAGTCCCAATATTTGGTTTTTTTTTCATACTTCACAATTGTTAGTATTTAGTATTTTTTTTAATTCATAAAAATTTGGTATGGATTAAATTGCAAGTTGATTTTTTCCTAATATATGGTAGGTGTAAACCCGATATTGGTATTAGTATAAGGCACATATGAATCTCATATTATTCCAATTCCCATACCAACCTAATATTGGTATAAGTTTGGTATCGGCTAAAGTCATTTTTGATTGGTAGGTTTTCAATAACAATATTAATACTAATACATAGACCCAAGTTGCACCCAAATATTTACTAGTACTACATTGGTTCAAATGTCTTTGTGGACAATAGCAAGTGGCACATATGTTTGCAAAATGTGGATGCTTGGGGGATGCTTGGAAAATGTTCAACAAGATGCCACATAGAAATGTGGTCGCTAGGATGTCTGCCCAAAAGTGGACAATATATATTATATGATGGATATATATATTGGGTTATCAACTATTTGATTGAAAAACTACAAGCAACAACTTGGGACACTTGTTGGGATTTACTTATGCACAAAGTCTCTAAAACTTTATATTGCTACATAATTCCATGTAGTTATTTTGCATTGCTTTAAGTTGCCTTGGATTCCTAAATTTGTTTTTACATTTGATTTAGGCTAGAGTGTCTTAGCTAATATATTTGTCACAATTTAGGGTTCTATCTTGGTTTTCATTGTTACAAGGTCTTCAAAAAGTCTACCACAAGACCATGTGCACCAACCCCAAATGTTGGACTTATGATAGGGATCCAAGGTGCCTCAAATAATATCATTAGAAATAATCATGTTTTTTGCAACCAAGAAAACAAGGACTATAAGTCCTTAATAACCCTCTGAAAGATTATAATCATACAATATAATTTTTAATCCTATGTGGTAAAATAAATAGTCATAAATGAATTGCTTTTATCACTAATGGATGATAATAACAAAATCATTAATTCGCATTTTTTTCATCCATATGACATCCATGAAAAAGGACATAATGATGTGAACTTATAATTGTCATTGTATGACTTTAAAGTGATTATTGTTTTAAATGACATGGACAATGATGACATGGCTTTTCAATGTGACTATCAAATGATTATATTTTGAATGACACGATAGTTGATGTATGACTATGTAATTACTGTCATGCAATGACATGGATAATATTGACATGGTAGTCTCAAATGATCATGAAATGATTGGCATATGAACAATCAACTAAAAATTGATTACAAAATGACTATATGTATAATGACATGGGTAATGTTGACCACCTACTTATCTACTAATTTACTTACTCACCAACCCACCCACCCACCTACCTACTTACCATATGACTGAGGAACCTTTAATCATATAATGTCTAATATGATTACAAAATTAGCGATAAATGGAATCATAAATTTAAATTTTTCTTCTAGTGTATGCCATGATGGTCACAAGGCGGAGGACAACATGAGGACAACCTTGGCCACAAAGTGGGCCAAAACAATGGGCACTAATTTGGCCATTGGCACCAAATTATCAAGGGGCCCTATGGGGTATGTCTAGTGGGGCGGGTAGAAAAAGGGTCCACATCTAATATGCCACCACATTATAACTAAGGCATAAGTGATCTTTGTCTAATGTGCCTCCCTAGTAGAATTGGGGGCCAAGTGATGGATAGTTAGTGTCTAATATGCCTCCACAACAAAATTGGGGTGGTGGATAATGGGAGTCGGTCGGGTGGGTGGTTTGAATGCATGCGGGGCATATAACACAAGACCAATGGTACCTTTAGGACCACAACCAAGTGGTTCTTCATACTTTAACTCTATGCCAAAATTTGATTGCCCTTTTGTACAAAGCCTTGTTGGCATGCCTAACCTTGCCATGTCTTTCCCCTTAGTTTCTCAAGTTCCACTTTAAATGCCAATGTTAAACATAGTTCTTGGAGCATCTACAATGTCACAAGGCCCAATGTACTAGCTCAAGGAAACCACAACCAAACCCAATTTCAACTATAATCAATAGTTGAAGCCCAAAAGCAAGTAGAAAAAAGAGTAGTTGTAGTGGGGGTAGTAAACATAGTGGCAAAAGGCTTGAAACCCCATGTGGTTGAAGTATCAATGAAAGGGAGGATTATAGACTTATAAAGGAAAAAATTATTTGGATGACACATTAAGGTCAATAGCACCTTGAATGTTTGATGTGTCTATTGAACATGTTAGGGATCAAAACCCTAAGGACATGGGAGACCTTCATCAATGAATGGACAACCAATGTTAATATTTGAACCACCGATTATCTATCAAGGGATTTGAGGATAATGTTTGTTGTTTTTTGAAAGGAGAGTGATCTCAATTAAAACATTTATTTGCAAAAAAATCTCTAACTTTTTTGCTATGGTTTAATGTTTGTATTATAACCTACAACCTTTTGTGATGTTTAATAACTTGCATATGATTGTTTTTAAGTTTTGCACTTTATAATTATGTTCCATGTTAATAAATGCCACCTAAATGTTCCAATGGAAGTATGGTATGATCTCACCTATAATTGACATAAATAATGTCTTATTTCTAGTAGTTTGTTTTGTTGTTCATGACAATTGGGACCATCATGATATCGTTGTTGTATATGTTCCCAAATGTCTTTCAAAAGCCTTAAATCTTAAGGCTTCATCTTCTTGCAACCAATATTTGTAAAGTTCATGCAGTTTAATTTAATTTTTAAGTGGGTAGTTCTTACTTTATTATTGATGTACAAGGGTTTTTAATTTTTTTGTGCATGCATATTATGATAGCATGGCAACACACTTGGGGGTGCGACCATAGTCAAATGAGTTGAAAGCCATGTCAAACAATTAAAAAAATTATCAATTTTTTTCAAACATATTTGTGTAATGCCATTTTAATGTCATGTTGATCAAGGAAATTTGTGCTAAATGATTTATAAGAATGATGAATATTTTTTAAAATAATAATTTAGTTTAATAAATTGATTTTTGGTTTTAGTAATGGACTTTTGAATGTCAACATCCCAAAATCAATTTTATAAAACATTAGGTTAAAAACTCTTTTAATAAATAAATTTTGATGGGAAGTTTTTTGATATGATGATAACCTACCATCCACATATATAAAGCACTCATAATTTTAAAAAATTGGTACTTGAAATTTTTAGAAATTCACAATATAATTTCAAAATGTTCAAAATTTCAAAAGTCAAATTCTAAATGTAAATGAGTCATAATGTGTATGACATATGAACAAAGTTGTGGCTTATGCTACAAAAAACTACAACTTAAAGTAGGTTTCATATTTTAGCATAATTTGAAGTTATGATCATTTTTAAAGACAAAACGTAGATTTGGCAATATTTGTACATTTAAAAAAAATCATATTTATTAAAAAAGAGTTAACACAAGTAATGTGGTTTATTGAGGGCATTGTAAATATTTTTTGAGAACATGTTGCAAAAAATGATCTTTCAAATTTTCATTTTTATGAAAAAATCAAAATGTTCAAAAAAGCCCATTTGTGGTTGAGTCCTTTGTTACCATTGGCTCATTTGATTATGATTACACCCTTGGGTTGTTTTCATGAGTGATTGCCAATGAATCGAAACTACCAAAAATAACTAGCCAAGGTGTTCATGTCTTTGAGTCATGTAATGAGAATGCCAAATCCATCCAATCCTTCAACTCCACAATTCTTGAATTTATGTGACAATTTTAATCCATTCCAACAAGTCTAGGAAGCTCAGGTTTGGGAGGGCACACTTCAACACTTGACTACAATGTAGCCAACATGGTAGACTTTAACACCTTGCTTGAAAGGAAAGAAAAAAACTTGGTAGCAAAGTTTGACTTTGCAATAGGTGCATGTGATGTGCTGGTGGGTTAGAAATGTCATACCTACACACCATGTTTAAATTTAACCCCAAAAGTATTTAATATGTTTCAATTTCCCTTTACAATACATTTCAACTAACATATGTTTATATTGTGATGTGCAGTTAAGTGATGTGGCCATGACAAGTATCGAGGTTCGTAAAATCACAATTCAAGCCCATGGGAGTGTGCGTAAAAGCCCAAATCATTTAGGATTGGTAGCTAGTGTGGTGCATCATATATATTCAACCTAAAAAATGTATATTTTGGAATTTCAAATAACAGCCCAAGTCATACATATAATTATTTTTCTTGCCATTTTTTTCAGCTTAACAATTCGTCATGGTAGTAACATAAACAACTAGAATGTTATCTTGTAGTCCACACAAGCAAAAAAAGAAACCGTCATAATGGCCCCAAAGCAAGGTCTAACTAATCTTGCAAATTAGATTTGCATACGACAACTTTTGGCTGGTATTTCCAACTTGAATTGAAAATATGTTTGTTGATTAACAAAAATCTACATAGTTTTGCTAGTTGATTTGAGTGAAATTATGTTTTTGGTGAATAGAATAGGTTAAAATAATGCACAATTTGTTGTACATTGGGTTTGGTTCCATATGGGTGGTAGGCCAAGAAGGTAAAGGAATCAATTAGAGCAAATCTTCCAATTTTGAAATCTCGAAAAAATGTCACAACAAAACAAGCTTCAATTCCATAAGCCTTACCTATGCCCCCCACCCATGTCACATGTGTTATTGCCCCCGCCATGTTTTTTGGTGATTTTATTTCTTCTCTTGCAAATTGTTGAACTTCCATTACCATTCCAAAACTCATATTGTATATTGTATTACATGTTAGTGTACATTGTTTATGACCTTCATGTGCAATTTTCCTTTGGCAATTTAATGTTTTTAGTAACCAAACACCACATTAGTGCTACCAAATGTTTTATTGTAACCCAAGGATTAGTTCCTAATGTTCCTAGTGGTATGTTTCATGAGGCTCCTAGTGTACAAAGTGGAGGTGTGCGGTGTGATGTTTTTTAATTAAGCTTTGATGTTTCCGAATGCCAAAGATGACCTTCCACAACTATTTTTAAAGGACGTGAAAGGTCCATTCACATGTACAAGTATGCAAAAACCTACTTAAGTGTGGTGTGCCTTAAGGCCATGAACTTTTTTTCCATGTATGCTAAGGACCATGTGGAAACAAGCTAGAGGTTTTTTTAGTTTTTCATCTCCTTGTATCTATGCCTCAATGATCAACAAAGTGGCCATCGACACTTTGCAGGCATTTGCTTGAATATTTTAGGCTACAATACTCTATCATGTTTTGAACTACTTTAGTTCCTTCCTCAATTAACATTTCTTTCATTGTTGTAACAATCTAGGAACTATCTTGGTTACAACTATAAAAGTTGCATGTGTATTTTAGTCTCCAACTATAAAAGTTGCATGTAAGGTGCACCATGCAACTACATTAGTCACACATATGACTACATTTTTACCCATATAGATGTTCTCCTAGGGTGTCACATGTATGTCCCTAATAGGATAATCATATACATGTATATGTTGAAATATACAAATACATATTCCAAATGAACAGATGTGGATTTTTTAAATATGGACATGTGGCAAAATATTGGTCACAAACATAATAATAATAATAATATTTTGGTTTTTAATTTTTAAAAATATCAATCATTGCCATGTGTCCATCATCTAATGATTAATATTTGATCAACTACTTGACAAATTCTTGCCATGTGGACACATCATAGCCAATCAACAATGTAATATTAAATGTTTTTATTTGAAAATTTAATTTAAAATTTATTATTGATCATCACATGTAAAACACCTTATGGATATTCCATGTCTATTTGTTGAACAAAATGTTGCCATACATCCTACCCAATTGAGAATGTAATTCTTAATATTTTTTTGAGATAAAACATTTTTTTTGAATTACAATGTCCAATCATGTGTATATTATCTATTTAAAAATAAACTATCATTGAAAAAAAAAATCTTTGTTGCAAAAAAAAAAATGCATCAAAACAATATGTTCAAAAACATGGACCATAAGATGAAGAACACGCCAAAGTAACTCTTCACACACACAAACACATACAAACTTGCAATAATGAAAGAAAATATCCAAAACACTAACACTAAAAAACTTCACGTGAAAACTTATCTAAAAGGGTTACATGAAAAAATTAATTTAAATAAATTAAGTAAAAAATGTAATGATCGTGAAAATAACCTAGTTATTTTTTCTTCCTCTAGTAACTAATAAAAAATAAACTAAGTGAGTTAGAATTCTCAACATTATCTGGCGGATAATCCTTCTACACTTGTTGGACAAATTTTAACCATGTGGATGAATCCTAGCCGATTACAAAATGCCTCATGTGACTACAATTTTTTGTCATAAACCCAATCACAAAGGATGTTGCCACATCATCATATGTGACTACATTATCTAGTTGTAAAACTAGTTGTAAAAAACCATGCCATGTCAAATGGATGAAAAGTTGGTGTTAGTTGCATAAAGATGTGATTGTCATTTTGACTAGGTGCCACCTTTTTTTTTTGCATTAAAAATTTTACATGACTTGTCCAAGGTGACTAGTTCAAGCTATAGCAATCACACGTGGTATTTACAATTGAAAAATAGTCACAAATCCAATTGTTGATTCACAAATTCCTTGTAGTGTCCCATTTATAATTGGGACCTAAATAATGCCATTCAAACCTTCAAAATATGAATGACCCCACCAAGCTTTGGATCCCATTTGAAAGAGGCTTGGGATACTATCCATGCATGTATGGATAGACCTTTTAACCCACCTCAACATCCTTTTGCCACCAATTTGCCAACCCGAGACCCCCATAAATCTTTATAAACACATTAGTAGCCAAGCTTACTTCAACTCATTTTAGCAACCCACTTGCCCCACTTTCTATCACTTCCATCTGTTCCAATTTAACATTCATAACTCATTCCCAATCTAACTCCAAGGCAAGAATAAAAGGGCACCTCCTCAAAGGTCTTTTTTAGTGTTGCACAATGTATCTTTTACCCCCATATACATGTCAAGTACAAACAAGGTATGTAAATTTGAAAATTTATACCCTATTCATAACCTTGGATATATGTTAAAAATACCCATACTTGAAGTTGGATAAGTTTTGGCATCATGATTTTGTAAGTATGTATGACTCAAACCTTAAATTTTGTTAAATCTAATAATTGTATGGGGTGCTTCCCAAGTTTTTTTTTTTGGGCTTGCAATGAGCCATTTTGATTGACCCATCAACCTAGAAAGAAAAACCAACTAAAACTTTGGAAGCTCCTCAAAATAAAAGTTTATATGTGAAAATGTAATGTTTGTTTGGCCCACATATATAGGTGAAAATGAGAAACTTTGGGCAAACCATATGGGATAAAATTGGGGTGCCAAGAAAAAACAAGGAGGATCAAAGTGTATGTGTTTGTGTATATTTGTAATCAAGGACAAATGAAATACATTGATTCTTACATTCTAACATTGGATTTGGTCTCTAAAACTATCTTGAAATTTTCAGAAAGTGAACATTTCTTTTCATTTTTATTAAATAAATACATACCAATTTTGTACCCCAAAAGGGATATATGATGGAAATTTTTGAATGTTAATATATCCTTACCCAATGGATAGATAAATGGACTACATATATATAACAACATACCCACACAACATTGGGTTTTTTCCTATTTTCTTGGAAATTTAAATTTGATGTCAATCATAGTTAAGCCATTTTTTTGTAGTGCTTGCCCCTCTAATGATTCAATCTCCACATCAAGGCAATGGCATGTTATTTGGACATTTTCTCTTTCTTCTTTTGAAACACAAAATGTTGCACATGACTATGGATTTTTGGGGTATCATAAGAACATATCACTAATTTGCAATATTGATCTTGTTATCACTAATCAATGGTTACACATTGCAAAAGGTGCAAATGATGAACCTTTGAAATGATGTTGAAGGTATTGAATTATTTTGTATATAACTAATATCCACCCATCACAATGAAACAAATGTATGGTTAGTAGTTAAATTTGGTTCATTCACAAAATGTAACACCACACTTTTAAGAACTCATTAGCAATTAATAGAATATTATAGACTTATTGACAAATTTTGATTCATTATGTTGGATCACAATAAACATATGTTCATTATTCTATAATATGTTTTATTTTATTTTATTTATCATTTAGGATTAATGTCATTGTTGTAAAAAGTTGTTGACACCATTTGGGTGCAAGTACTTAGATGGGAGCCAATGGGATCACTTTGCAAAAGGATTGTGAGTCCTTTTTTTTATCATTTATCATTTTTTCATATGAAATAATTTTTTAATGAAATATTTTGCAACTTGTTATTAAAAATACATATAGTTGCCCCAATATATCACATGTTTTATGTGAATCATTGTTGAATATATATGAATTTTCAAAATGTGTAAATTTTACTAAATTTTTCATTTCATCTTGAAATTCTATCGTAATTTTGAATCACACCAAAATATGCTAACTGCTTTAGGTTTTTGTTTTTTATATCATAAACTACAACTTTGTTTTTTATGTCATGCACATTACACCACATTTACATGTGGTAAAGGACTCTTGAGATTTAAAAAAATTGATTGACTCCAAATCCCCCATCAAGTAACACATCTTTTACCAAGTTTTTCCTTACACAAACCAAAATAACATCCATATGAAGGTCTATAGCTACCAATGCTACAATAGTTTTTGGTTTTAAGGGATGACTTGGTTTGGGAATTAGACTAAAGCATCCTAGGACGTATTACTTCAAGTCAAGAGCCAAGTGAAAAAGTTGCCCCATGATCAAGGTGTGTTTACTATCCAATAATTACTAACCAATATCTAGTACGACATTAATTGGAGTTTTCGGTAGTATTGAAACGTTTACATTAATCTTGAAATTGATTTTCTCAGTTTTGGTATTATTAATAGAAATATTGAATACCTCTTGTAATGATAAAAATGGGTTGGTTTCCTGGAGCTTTTAGATAATAGTCTCAAAAAACTAATGAAGTTTTTCCTCTTTCGCCCAATCCATTTGGGTTTTTTGTTTTCAAAACTTTTTTTCCTTCGAATATTCCTAAATCATTGTTTTTATTTTGAGTTGTCACTACTAAGACCATGTTGACGACAACTTATTCTTTTTATGGTTTTGCAATTGAGCTTTTTCCCTTAAACATTTCTAGAGCTACTTGCCTATGTAGGCAGTCATGAATCATGTGGTCAAGTGAACCACAAATGTAACATCAATAAACAATCTTACTGCCATTGGTTCGATTTGAACCATTTCCAAATTGAGTTCTGGTTCCCTTAGATGTTTGGGCACCCACTTCGTTCACTGAAGCTTATTTCTTTTCATTAAGTCAATTATTTGAATTTTTTGAATTCCAGTGGTAGCACTCCTTACTATGCCCTTGTTTTTTACATTAGAGCACACCAAATTGGTGCATTTCCCATCATTGTTTCTGTCTAATTTCAATGGTTCTAAGAGTTTTAAATATTTAGTGGGATCACCCATGCTCTCCTCATAAGTAATTGTAGTTTCTTTGTGCTCGAATAGGTTATTATGCTTCATAACGGCAATAGCAACCCTCAAGTAAAATACAAGGCCAACCTTGAAAAAAATAGTGAGTAGGCTATTGTCTGCCTTGTGCTACAAACAATTAATTAATTAGCTTTAGAATCCTTTCGTAGTAGACTTCGACCTTTTTAGTACCACCTTGCTTGATGAACTAGAGTGACATGTAGACTTGCTCATCAGTTTGCATAATTTAGTATCATTTGCAAAAAAAATCTTCCAATTCTGCAAGAGAACATTTTAGGTGGGATTGCTTGAAATTTTACCCCATTTTAAAATTACATATCTTAACATGAAACAAAAAAGATGACAATGTCAACATCATTCTTCTCACCATTTTCCTAGGTAGCTTTTCGATACACCTGTAAATGTGCATCAAGATTGGTTCCAATGGTATAAATTAAATATGGTAAAAATTTCTTCATGATGTGGGCACTAGGGGCTGGACCAATTGGTGTTGGATATCAAGTTGGTACCCAAGGTTTCCAAGGATGTCCTGTCCATGTGCCCATTGGAGGGGTACCATCGTAAGGTAACCTTCCACCAGGGTATGGGCCCATAGGAGGTCCACCCAAGGGTTTGCTAATAGGTCCACTAAGGGGTCCACTACGGGGTCCACCATGATGTACACTTGAAGGTTCGCTATTAAGTCCACCACCTCCTCCATCAAGAGGGACACTTGGTCCTTGCCACTATTCTATACCTTGGATTAGAGCCTTATTATGGCGAAAATTGACCTTCAATAAGTCATTCGTTGCACATCAGAACTTGGTCATAACTTGTGGTTCAGAAGGTCGTCGCACATTACCCATGTAACCAATTTTTTTTGATAGGCCTCCACTATTACCCAATGGAAAGTCCGTGGGTGGTGCCAAACTGATATGAATTGTAACAGAGGTAGAAGATGAATACCCAACCATGTAAGGAAGTACTATTATCTGCCAAGGTGGCATTTCTCTAGGTTTCATCAAAGTTGGTTCAATAATTGGGGCATATATGTTATTGACTACATATGGGGTTCCTATGTAAGGAACTACATTGTTTGGATCAACTACCTCTTGGGTTGGAATCGAAAGATTAAATAGGTTGGTGATCAAATTGAAAATATTTGGTACTACCAAAGTAGTACTTACTACAGAGACAAGAACTAATATAGATGACTATGGAAGAGGTGTTATCTTTGGGGGAACAACAAAAATAGGTTTAGAGGGTAATACTTGATTGGATCAATAGGGACAACTACCAAGTTCATGGCTTATTCCATGACCAAAAGAATAGGTGAAAACTACATGAAAAGGGAAAATTCTTACATTAAACATTGATGTTATTGGGGTTTCGAGTTGAAATTCATCTTCATCTACGAGATTCATTTGCAAAGAATGTCCATTGTGTGAATCCTCCAAATCACCCTGTCGTTGAGACCACCTGAGTTTCTCAAGTTGTCTCTCAAATTGAGTAATCTCATCTTCATGAGTATAAAAACTTGGTGCAATAGCCTTTCGGTACCAAAAAGTTGGGTTTTTAGTAGGGTACCAAATCGGCTTGTGAAAGGTTTTTGGTTTTGGCACATTAGCTGGTCATTTTATAGCGGTCCTTGAAAACTTCGATTTTATGTGTTCGATAACATCCTCCAACTCTCCTTGTTATCCACTATGAAAAATGGCCATGTCCTCTTGATCAGTTCTTGTCAACACCTCATCCTTGTATGCATTCAAGGGCTTTACAAGTTTGCCCTTTGTCACCTCCTTTTTTTGCTTCTTCTTCATGTTCATGGTGACAATAATTGTCATCCTTCAACAAAGAAATTGTTTACACAACAAAAAGTAAAATCTTTTTTTGTTTTGGGTAAATAAGCAATAACAAAATCAACCTAGTTGAACAAATAGTTTTTACCATAATTCCCAAATCAAAAATTACAGAACCAGAAATTTTGGTTCGGTATCCACGGTGTGGTCGCCAAATTAAAACCCTTGAGTAAATAATTTAGGGGTTTAGGTTCAAGAAAGAGTCTTGACCAACTAATAACATCTATTGCCGGAACTTGGATATTAGTTTTTTATCATCTCAAAATACTAAAATTTTAAACAAACATTTCAACATATGAGGAAAACAACAATTCTAATCCAAAATGATACACAAATAGGCAATGTTTCACAAAGAAAAACTTGATTCAAAAACAAAATCTCATTCCATGCACCCAAAAAAATGTTTTTACAAACATCGGACTCCTATAAATCCTTTCCAAAAAACAATGGAACTCCCAAAAAATCCCAAAAATATTTCATAATCAATCAAGATAAACCTAACTAGTGTTAGACTAATCCCGTAAAGTTTTGGTTTTAAATATAAACATTTAAACTACTTCGGTACTCAATTTTAGTTCTTAATAAATCGGTACTAAAAATCAATAGTGGGAATTCAATAGTCAAAAATCGGTAACAAGAATTGGTGGTCAAAAATTGGTACTAAAAAACTTTAAGTTTTCACAAGATGAATTTGTGGATATTAACAACTAAAATATGAATGCACTCACCACACCAAAAGGTTTCATTGCGAGAAGTATAACGCAAATAGTTTTCACAATCATCTTGTACACGTTACAAATGACCCAAGCAACGAGCTTGCCTACACAAACGGATTTTTTATATTGGTTGTGACTAGCTTACACCAAGCATGGCAATTGTACTTTCTATCCATGCCTTGCATTTTGGAATGGTTTTAAATAGTCAAAACATTGACATCAAAATAAACAACACATCTCCATTGAAAACAATTGACAAGAATTGGGCTTTTTATAGAAGGATCTTGTCATAATCCAAATTTCACAATTCATTCGAGTTTTGTCCTAGCAACACCATCGCATGTAAGCAAGAAACAATAGATTAAATACTCCCCACAACGGTGGATGGGTCTAATGACAAAGAAGAATCAAAGTAAAGAATGTCCTTCCGTGATTCTGTCAACAAAGGAAGGGGTGTCAAGTCCTCATTTGAGAAGGAATTAGATAGTTCAATGAAAATAGAAGATGCAAGAGCATCATAACACTAAAGGAAAGTGTCGTCAACTTCGAGTTCCCCATAGTTTTGACCACATAACTTGTAGTTCCAACTGCAAGGATGGTTTCCTAATAATTATGAGCCAAGTTATCACCAACAATGCGACAATGGCCATAGCCAACCACCCACTATTTCCCTTGCAAGAAGGTCATAGGAATCTGGTATAGAGAACTTAAGACAAAGTTATTAGAATCATACGAAAAATCTTTAGATATATGTAAAGAACCTAGTTGAAAAACAAACATAATGCACAAACAATGTTTAAAGATAATGGCCATCCCTAAATTGTCTACTATGATGGTGAAGTCCAAGCATCTAGGAACAAGAAATGTTGCCATGTTACAAAAGGCACAAAAGTAGTAATGAAAGAACTCAAAAAGATTTGAAATAACAAGAGCATAATCACACACAATGAATTTTTTAAAAGGTTTTGGAGGAAGAGGAGGAGGACTTGAGAAATATAATCTAATAAGGGAGTTGGATGAATGTAAAATTGGACAAAGCCCAATAACAATGAAAACCACAAACAAGAAAGTTAAGGAGTGTACTAACAAGTGCCGTATTAAAATTGTAAAACTCATGTGCTTGTAGCCAAATATAATGTTTATTGATGAAATTTGGTGCAAAGAATCAAATTTGGGACAAGGTGATCACTTGAAATTTATATAAATGAAAACCCAACCTAAAATTTCTATAGGTTGCAATACATTATGTCAATTACATAAATGTAATGTAGGCTTGGAAATGAATGAAAAAGTGAGGGAAAATGAAAAAAACTATTAGTAAACAAAATGATGTTTCATTTGACAAATATCAGCCTCTGGAAGGACATATGAACTAGAAAAAAGAATGAGCAAACACCAAAATACTCTAACAGATTGGTGGCGATAAGACATTATGAAAACATGAATATCATATTAGAATTGGTGATGAGGTTAACATAAACAAGGTTGGCTTTCTATACAATGTGCAAAAATCCAAAAAAAATGTTGTGGAAGGAAGGGGTGGAAGAGGGTATAACTTGACAAGGTAATAGTTCAATGATAAAATATGCAGTCCATACTTTCTAGTAGTCAAATCATGTGAAATACTTTCATGATGAGATCTTAATAAGAAAAGTGGAAACTAAAGGCAATAATTATTAAGCACAATTGGAACATGTTGCCAAAAGGATATAATTATTGTTCTTAATATTAGATTATGTCAAGCATATATAATTATGGTAAGTATTTTCCCAACAACATTCATATTTCAACAAAAACCAACAAAATAACAAACATAAGAATTCATTTTTAAATATATCAATATTATAATTAATTAAAATTTAAATGAATTTCATGAAAAGGAATTAAAAGAAACATTGGAGTTTGTAAAGTCATATCTAGGTTGGTGAAGAGGATAAAACAATAAGATATTTCTAATACAAAGGTAGCAATTAGAAAAGGTGGGAGATATATATTATGGAATGGAATTTTTTATAAGGAAACAATTGAAATGTGGGCTTGAAAATGTTTTCTATTATCTAATTTAAAGAAGATAATAGATGACATATCTTTTAACAGTCGTTAAAGTTTGAAAAAAAAAACATTTATTGTATTTAGTTGAGCATTACGATTCATACTAGAGAAGTTATAGTTTCAAATGTAAGAAAATAGTGTTGATCAAGAAAACTCAAGAACTCTAAGACAAAAGCAAAGTTTCTAGTGAACAAATCCAAAGTAATGGAAACACAATATTGTGAGCCATACCGACACAACCATGTGCGGTAGTCTCAGTTTTTAAGAGTTACATTAGGGTTATTTGAGTGGGGTGAGGTTATTAGGGGCTTTTAGCGACTTCATAAAGAATCATGAATGTGCTTGGTGCGAAGGGGGGTTGTTTTCTTTTCTAAGTGGTGTTATTGGTGAATAAGGAGTTGGATTAGTCCTTTTCTTCAACAAAAGCTAATAACCATAGTTTTAGGAACTCTGTTGCGTAATTAGGGGTGAGAATTCTCTAGAAGGTTGGGGGTAGAAGTAGGCACCAAATTTGCGGTGTTCAACACAACATTAGTCTTGTTATGGTATTTAGGAGTAGCAAGGATGTTAGAAATTCTTGAAACAGTTAAAGGGGTGTTAATGAAAGGTCTAATAGAGATAGAATAATCTTCAAGCCATTGAACTTAAGGTTAATTCGAGGCAATTCAACAATTAAATAGATAGTATGATAGTGGGCCAATGGCAATAGGAGTTTGATGATAATTGAAACATTTATTTATAATAGGGATAAGCTCAGCAAGGAGCTGCGAGTACATGTAAGATCCTGAGTTATGCCATAGTGATAGTTCATAACTGCAGGAAATCTAGGATGTGTCAGATGGTGCGAACTAGGTAGTCCGCCTTGCTATTGGGAGGCAGTCGACGAATCAGGCCGCGCAACCAACGATAGTGACCAGCGCCAAGAACTGAAGACCATGCGAAGATAGAAGTATCTTCAGTTTCGTAACAACTTTCGCAAATAGTCTCGGGTTCGTCACCAGAAGCGAGGTCGACTTGTAGCAAGATCACCAGGGTGCGGGAGTTCGGAGAAATTCGATAGTACCAAGCTCGAGGGGGTTCGACTTCAAGACGAGCACGCACCTCTCGAGGTTCGGGTTCTTCATCATGAGGATGCTATGTTAGGGTAAGATCTAAAGACGACTCCGGAGGCAGTTCTTCATTCGCTTGTGCGGCTTACGGCCTGTAAAATGTGATCGTGCGCGACGCCATAAATTCAAGGAAAGGAAAAAGTGAAATCTTCAATCAAAATCAAATTGACAATGAAGGTGTGAAAGACTTGTTACATTAAGGTGCGCAATCATAATTTATAGATCGAAGAAGAGGAAAGAAAGGCATGAGTAATGGTTTAGGACCATGGTAAAATAAAATCGTAAGGCCAAAGGAAAAAAATTGAAGGTTTAAAGTGAAGTTGTTAGGGGGAATTGGAAGAGGTGAAAAGGTGTTTTCCTTCACATTCCATGGGCCACCAAGCATGGGATCTTTCATTGACCACCAAGCATGGGATCTTTCATTGACCACCAAGCATGGAATCTTCCATTGACCACCAAGCATGGGATCTTCCATTGACCACCAAACATGGGATCCACCTTCACCTCCTTTCTCCTTCTCTTTAAAAGGCGAGCTCGGATGATTGGGGGGTCTCTCTCTCTTGCCTCGGAGATAATTTTCATGCAATCTTGAATACTTGTTCGATAAGCTTCTCGAGGAGGCAAATAATGATGAGTCTTAGGAGAGAGGAGAAGGAAGTAAAGTAGAGGGAATATCTTGTAATAGTTTTAAGGAATGGGGGTGAGAAGTAATAGTGTTGGAAGGTCGGAACTTAGAGAAACTTCACAAACCTTCTCGGGTTTCATAGCATAACTCCTTACTGTTGTAGCTGCAGATCCTAAGATTTGGTAGGTAGATGCGCTTTGTTGTTAGCTTTCTAACAAGCTAAGGCAAGCATGATTTGGATAATGTATGTGTTAGAAACAATGTTTTGAGTGATTGATGGTCTGCAGCAAGGTTAAATTATCACTTTTGTAGAACCCTCTCGGGTTTTGCAGCATAACTTCTTGCTGGTGTAGTTGCAAATCCTAAGATTTGGTAGGTAGATGCGCCTTGTTGTTAGCTTTCTAACAAGCTAAGGCAAGCAGGATTTGGATAATGTATGTGTTAGAAACAATGTTTTGAGTGACTGATGGTCTGTAGCAAGGTTGAATTATCACTTTTCTAGAACCCTTTCGGGTTTTGTAGCATAATTTCTTGTTGGTTTAACTACAGAGCCTAGGATTTGGTAGCAAGATGCACCTTGTTGTTAGCTTTCTAAAGAGATATGGCAAGTCAACTTTGAATAACATACGTATGAGAACCAACATTTTAAGTGACTAGTGGTCTGCAGCTATGTTGGACATGGTGTGAGTCTTAAACATTGGTCTAAATGAATGTCAATTTGATGTGAAGCCCTAGGATGTGTAGTGTGTGGGCTTGAAAAAAATGTATTTATTAGTTCTAATCATAAATGTTGCATAGAAGGTGGGCTACTTAATTTCAATTACAAACGCAATCTAACATCTAGAATTACACT
>Ga0209208_10003374_pt1 | contig 22897 bp, 18 predicted proteins | sample S1TSphfallax_3_FD_187694 | JGI IMG/M metagenome (GOLD analysis project Ga0209208, IMG submission 187694) | Host-associated microbial communities from peat moss isolated from Minnesota, USA - S1T2_Fd - Sphagnum fallax MG (SPAdes) (version 2) | ecosystem: Host-associated > Plants > Peat moss >...
CCCCTCCATTGTATTGTCTGCATATGAGCATTTTTAGATTGAACTTTGTGTAATAGTTCTTTCTATTTGACCTCATAAATATATAACATGGTCCCCTTTTGGCTTGCTACATGATTTCAACACCCCATCCCAATTTAACCATTAGAAGGAATTAAAGTTTTGGGGGTTCCATTAAACACTTCATCATTCAAATCATCCTTCATCAAAGATACCATCCTAAAAGATGTTCAACATGTTGACCTTCTCCTTATATTAGATAATGTTCAAATAACCTTTGGAATTATAACTCATAATTTCATGCATAGGAAATCATTTGCATATTTGTGTTATCAACTCCTCCACAAATAAATCCATTTAATCTAAGAGTTTAAAGTTGCATCTTTACCTAAAAGAACAACTACTAATTTTTTAATCAAAGGATGTCGAATGGTGCAAGAATAACATAGGATTGTATTAAAATACAACTGTGTGATTAAAGAAATGGAAAGCTGATGTTAGACATGACTGTTAAATCTCATCAAAATTTGAAATAGCAAACAATGCTTCTAGAATTGCAAGTCTCAATTAATTGCTTGTAACAATTAGAAAGGGTAGTCCACAAGGAAGGCTTCAAAAAAATCAAATGAACTTGTAAATGAGTTGACATAGAATGGAATAAGTCAAAGGCATCATACTCGTCTCCATCAAACTAACACACGACAATAAATATCCCCAAAATTCATTCACTAACAAGGTTAATGGATAAATTGTAGGAAGTTTTAAGTTGTATAATTTGTGTGTATTTCCATAGGGGGGAAATACCACTTAAGGCACACGCATGCACACAAGTTTAGAGGATTTTTTCTCTTTGGTTTACAATTCTACAAAAGAGACAAAAGTTTTTGGATTAAACAAGAATGTAAATCTTTTGCATATAAAATCAAACCCATCAAAATGACAGAATAATCATGCCAAATACATGCATACATACCTACATCTTTTGCATAGTTAAATATAACTTTGTTGAACAAAAGAGAGAGAACACAACAAGCTAGCCGTCCCAACATGCAATGGAACCTTTCAACATATGGCCAAAGAATGAAATGTGAAAAGGCTTTGGAACCCATCATTAATTACCAGTATAATTTGGAAATTGGATTGAATCTTGGATTTGGTACCACTTGCACAAACTCCCCATTCAAGCATTCCTTTGAAAACAAAAATGGACATAAGAAGTTCAGGTTTGTTAATATTTCATTTTTCACACCTCTAGTTTTTTAACTTCAAGGATGATCAATTGTTCTAAAACAAAATTGCCGAAACACCAGTTTCTCATCCAACCTAATTTGCTTTAACAAGTACATAGTTGCAAATATTAATCTATCCAGCAAAAATCAAATGATCAACCTAGAAGAAAAAAAGGGAATTATGACTTAGACAAACCCCATTTGTGCAACAAATTCATAGGAACTAATCTAGAGATTGTGAGGTTGGAAGCCAAGTTTGTTTCACTAGCCACTAGTCTGAAATAGTTGGTAAGAAAGTAATGTGGATCGCTTGTTGGCTTCCTTGTTACATGGGGGCTAACACCAACATCTTCAGAGTTTGTGAACATCCATACATGGATTTTTTCCAAATAATCACATAGCAAGGTTGTTGCTAAAGCACCGAATGCAAACTTCTTCAAATTCTTTGAATCAATGTAAATTTAATGTGTAATGTTATGCATTTCAATGTAATGGACACCATGAACACTAGTGTAACTCATGAAATTTAAACAATATTTCTAGGTGATCAAAATTGTTGTCTTAATGTAGGCACTCAATCCAAGGGGGTTGTGTAACATTTCTTCTATGTACTAGTGTTTGCTTACCTCCAACTTGGCTTGCATAATGAGCTTTGAAGAGCCAATGGAGAACTTACACTTGAGTGCCAATGCTAGGACAAGAAGAAGCTCTAATATAGGGCGTAAGGTTGCCCAATCCACCATAGATATGCCCCCCTTCAAATCCATCCCATCACGCCTTGCCTCCTTGTACATGCGAAGGCCTAGCTAGCCTAAGTGGATATTGAAAGAAATTGACTATCCCGCTTTTAGATATAAAAATGTTGAAAAGGGAGTCGCCTTGCCCCCAAAAGAAAGAGAAAGAGTTCGCTAGAGGTTTTGAAACAACTTTTTAAATACATATTGAGCTTCCTAAAAATAGGATTCAAGACCTTGATATGTACAAAAGGGAAAGTTCGAATGTTTTGCATATACAACAATTCATTTCAACATGGTGAGTTGTTTGTTGCTACTTTTTGTTGACTATGTTGTAAATAACAATTGTCAATCTAAACACACAACATGTTTGATTCAGATGAGTACATTCAATGACCAAATTACAGGGAAATTATTTTTGGAGCTACTAGTTACCATGATGCTATGAATCGTGTGAAACCACATCTTCATAGTATTTTGAAACTGCCAGCCATTAATCCATTGTAACTAGAAGCAAAACCAACACCCAAGGCTTTTCATTATTGTGATGAGAGTGATGATCACATAAATGACTTTCTAAATGGGGAAAATAATGTATATGGTAACAATACATAGTAATAATAGTTTTTTCAAGCCCAAGGAAAACCTATTAATTTGCTAATGTCTAGTTTCAAATCTAGAGCAATGTACTGTGAGGCCAGTGCATCACCATCATTTCTTGAATTTTTTTTCCTTCATTTCTACACACATGGGAAAAGCTAGATTTTAAACACACATTTTTTTTTTATGGTGTGATTTTAGGGTTTGAAATTAGGTGAAATTAACAGAGATGCTAGGCAAAGGGATATGGTTTCTAGAATCTTCAAATTTTAACCTAGTCCACCATCACCCCCTCCCTATTCATCAACAACAATAAACATTTTTAATGCGTAACAATAAACCTTCTTCTTCTTCATCCTAAACAAAGCAAAGCAGTAGCGACAAAGGTTAGTGGTAGGCAAACCGCCTGAACTATCAAGTGGAATCTAACTTGAACAACACGTTACAACTAAAATGTGAAAAAAAATTACATGTCGAAACGTCCTAGGTGACCATACAAAAAAAAACTTCATATACTAGTTCTTTGAAATTTTCGTCACTGGAATTTTTTGGCAAAAAAAAATGTTATCATTATTTTTTCAAAAGTCTTTCAATGAAAGTTTGTTATTGTTAGTAATATAGGATCAAATGTTAGTTTAGGGAGGTCAATTCCATTTTGTTCCCAATAGCATGCAACATTGCAAAATTATGTAAGGTGCAATTTATTGAGAAATCTATTTAATTTGTAAATAACAATTTAAATAAGGTACTTATAATCCATTATGATAATATACTTAGAATATGTCAATATTTCATAACAAACTAAAAAATACCCTTTTATTTCAAGTGATTTCTAACGTGTACAAAGAATGACCTCCTTGAATTTGTTGTAGTTGAAATTATTCAAATTCACATATTATTCATTACAAAGACAACTGATTTTAACCAATATTTGTTCAAGAGGAAATTAGTTCTCACATCTTGCTTAAATTTGACCCTTTGGGTGGATACATAAAACAATTTTCCTTTAAGATTAGATGTAGTAATATATATACAAATGCTTATAAATACTGTAGTTTTTGAAGTTGCATTAGCTTTTCAAAAACAATATGTTGCAATTGTACATGCAACATTAGAAGCCACATTCAAGGACAATGAAATCATTGTTTGTTTTAAAATTTGAAACCTTACTACCATGCCCTTTAGACAAGTGGGATTGGCAAGTTGGGGTTGTGTAGAATTGGAAATTTTATGTGCGCAATATGGGGTGGAACACCAAATAGATGGTAAAGTTTACCATCGACTTATAAACATTGCAACAAAGAAATGTGAATTTCTTACTTTCAAGTTGTAAACAACAATTGATTGGATGGATCAACTTTCAAAAATCTTTGGGCTATGGTAATTTAGAATTCATCATTTCAACACAAATATGATAACCTATTGGTACTTGTTAAAATTGCTTGAGTTCAACATGTGAGCATTACAACATGTGAAAAGGCTTTTATAATTCAAAATTGAATCAAATCAAAATTACAAAAGAATTTGAAAATAAGAAATTTTAAAAATGTGTTCCACATTGGATTAAAAGGACCAACAAAAGGGTTTGAACCAATTTTGATGAAAATTATATCTTAGTAAAGAAAATCCACTAAGATTAGGGATTTATTTTTTGACCCTAAAAGATATTTGATTAGGCAAACCAATATGGAAAGGCCCATTAATGATTCTAAATACTTCATCAATCCTTATTTGATTTTGGCATGTGTCATTATGTAAATATGGAACCTTTATAATTCATGTTGAATTGGTCATGGCATCTTAGAAGGGTTTAATTCATGCTAAAGATGCTTAGAATTACATTTATCTAGTTTGTATTTAATCTAGTTTTCAATTTACCATTATGTTAATTAATTGTTGTTGTTTTGATTTATGTATGTTTGCAAAGGAAATAACAAACTACAATGCACATACTTTAGAAGGTTGGAACAATATTAACATAATAAGATATTTTATTTTTAAAGTTAAAAATTTAAACATTTAGGTTCTAAGACTTTAGAGCGAGCTCATGGTCTCCTACACACACAAATTGTAACCCACTTTTGAATAAGTTTGTCTAGAATGCACTGGATCAATTCAAATTGAATGATTTTGAACTAATTATATTTTATTTCATGCATGGGAAATTGATGGACCAAAACTATAGATATTCAAAAAAATTATTGCTCCAAATTATTTCTAATAGGTGAAAATTGACAAATGTACCCCTCTAACTGATGACTTTCAAAGTTGCTAGTTCATAGAAAACTTCTTCTCGAACACTAAACCAATTTCTTGGATATGAAATTTATTACTTGAGGCCCAAATACCAAGTATGGGTGGAGCTACTATTTAGGATATTGTGTTGATAATCATTAAAAAATATATCGTAATATCTTTACCATTATAACAAAAATTCAAATAAATTGCTCACAATGTCGACATTATTATTGATTGCATGCTTTAAATTTGGGTGGTGCAATGTGTCTAAATAGTGCGACATTACATGGCATTTATTTTTCCTTAACTATAGGAATTTCAACAAATTTTTTTGGTGAAATGAAAGATATATATATAGAAGATGCTACAATGAAAAGGTCCTATGGTAGTAGTTTCAAGGGATTTTGACTCTTAAAAACTAGGTGAAATGATTCATCCTACTTTTATTTTAATTGTCATATGTACATGATTCACTTCCATCCTTTGTTGTTGTCTTGTTTTTTCAACCACCTCATAAGCAAATAAGTTTCCATGGGTATGGTTTTTCATTAGTTGAATGTAATAATAATTGTGAATATTGTCATCGTGACATGCTTTCAAATTTGAGAATGATCTATTTCTTTTTCATATATGAGATGTACAAATTATAATAACCAATTTGGGAGAGATTTGTGTGCAAGGAAAATAAATGATTACATCTCCTTTTTTCTTCTAGAATATTTGTCTACATTTCTCTTGCCTACTACCTCCATGAATTCAAGGGGATTTTTTTTCTATTTGGTCGTTTGATTTTGGATTTAGTGGAAATGACTTGAAAATATGAATGTGGGTGGGAAAAGAAGGATGAAAGAGCAATGTAACAAAGTGAGAACTTGAAAAGGTTTTTTTGTATGCCCAAAAAATGTGTAAGAAACCTTTTTTATTAGACAAAGGTGCCCTATTCTTTCTTCTCCTTTACTCAATTTTTTCCTTTTTTGTCGAATCATTGAACATTTATGTAACACATTTATTGAATTACAATTTTTAAATCTTTCTTTCTTGCCATTTTCCTAAGAAAACAAATCCTATCTTTGTGACTACCAAAGTAGATTTTTGTTGTTAGGTAGAAGTATGAAAACAATCTAATCTAACTTGCACAACATTTTTTTATAAAAATTGTGATAATATACTAGCATTTATAACTCAGGTATTTGAAAACCTTCAATAAATTTCTTAGTTCTTTTCATAATTTCTATGTTTCATTTGTTTCATTATCAAAGAAACAATATTTTCATTTGGACTTCCTATGTCATAATCATTGTATTTATTGATTTACATGATGAGGTTTGTGTCCATCCAAGAATTTGTAGATTTCATTTGTTGTTGTTAGTTTGCATAATGGGTTTATGCAAGGTTAAGAGTGTTTGTTGTTAATTAATGGACTCGAGTTATTGCATTACAAATCACAATGATGCATACTTTTGGAGGACAAGGACATGTTTTTTTTCTATGGCTATATAACGAAAATGTCATTTTCAAGCTCAATAACTTTATAGATAATAAATTTGTAGTTATGCAATGGCCATAATCTTTCTATCATTAATTTTCATATGCATTTTGAGTGAACATTGTCTATGTAGTTTGCACCCATTCTATTTCTCATCAATCATGATCTAAAAGCTTTTTTTCATGTCTTTAGGGTTAGTACAATTATGTGTTTAAGTTCTAGAATTTCCCTTTGTATATCCTAAAAGAGTGAACCTTTGTATGCATGAGATTTTCCAACTAATTTATAGTGCAACTCTTCATGAAGGAATTTACCAAATTTTCAAAGTCAAGTTACAAGGGTGTGCTATGGATGTAGTCAAATGTATTTACACTTGGGTTGAACATATCAACTTACTTGGACACCAACATCATAAAAAACCAATCTTCCATTTTACAATCAAATTAATTAATGCAATCTTAATTCAAAGGCATCCATGAATATGTCCTCACACAATCAAGCATTGGAACACTTTTTGAGTTCCAACATTTTTCATTTGAAAGTTAAAATTGTCATTTACAATCGATTTTCGCAACACATGACAATTCAAGAGATCTTATTTCATGATGCATCTACAATTCTAACAACCCCTTTCAACTATGGTGTGAGACAAATCAACCCAATAAATGTAGGTTGTTGCAAAATGGAGGTAGATCTATAGACGTATGTCTAAAATAGGATGCAAGTATCTATTACTACAAATCATTCAGAATGTGACCTTGCATACACCATATAACACCTCAATCAAGTTGTGTTAACTAATAAAACATTTGTGTGCCCAAAGACAATCCCTACTACACTTGTGGACTTAAACTAGGTACCATCCATTGCTATCATTGCCTTGAAGGGCAAGACAACTTAATGATGAGAGTAGTCACCAATGCAAGGTCTACAAAATCTGTGTATGGATTGGTGATTCTTGCACTACCAAGTATTCAACTCTTTATGAACTTTACAAGTACGGATCTTGCTTCCCATTTTAGTGAATAGACTTCCATCTTGGTGATTTATATTCACCAGCAATAATCTAATCAATGTTATTTCATTAAAAAATGGTTAATATTTTTTTAAGTAAATACATTTGCTTTCCAAGTCATTTGTGCTAACAATTTGTGATCTTAATCACATGTTTTTATCAATCAGACCCTAAAATTGGACCATATATCTTTAGACACTTAAGTTGGGCCCTAGAAATTAGTTTTAAATTATTTTTTTGAAGAGGGATTGAACTCAAGGATTCAATTTGCTTCAAATTGGTCCCTGGAATTTTGAACCCTGAACCCCCATCTAAAATGAGCATAGGATATACTTGGGTCATACATAGGTATGTGGAGATTAAAACCATGCCATAGTGACCATGTGGATGCATAGGCCAACAAGATGCACATTACACTGGCACCCCATAACATGTTGCGGAATGAATAGACACATTGATTACCAATGCCAATCTCGAATGACAATTGGGGTTCAATCTATAACCTATCTCAAATACCTTCGAACTGTTATGAGAGAGATCTAGAGGATATAACTATAACCTTGAACCACCTTTTGGGAGCAGGTATCCATCCAACTATCCTCATCACAAATTTCATCCCGACTTGAGTCATTTCTGTAATCATAAACTTACAATAGTCTCTATGGATCTGGATTAAATATGCATACTCTTTTGAGTGAGTATGGCAATCAAAATTAGGTTCTGTGATACTTTGCCCAGCAAAAAATTACAATAGACTGTATATATAGAAAAGGACCCCCAAAAATGATCTCTTTAATCCCAGATCACAACAATAGCACACATCTCATCGCACAGATCCAATACTCTGTTACAATGGAACAACTCAAACCACCAATGTTATAGACAGAAGAAGACAACACAATGGATCCAGATTCTTCAGATAATTTCCTTCAATGGAGTATCCTAGAATCCTTCCTCCATTTAATCAGAAATAATTAGACCATCTAAAACTTATCCCTCAATGTTTTCATCTAAAGAAATGGAACGAGCATTTGCATCAACACCACCACATTCTGGGGTAGATTATCCAATTTTTCACTACTTAGCAAGGGAAGTGGTTTGTTCTAAAGTTCAGGTTTAGCCATTTCCTTTTGTTAGGTTTATTAGGTGTGGAATCACCCATTGGGAGTTCTTGTTCTTCATTTTGGTCTGAAATCTCAGCCTCTTTTGTCAAAAAATTAGCACCCGCACCCTTCAGTTTGTCATTGCTGCTTGTTTTCATCAAGAGTCCTGGCATTGATGTGAATGACTCATGAATTTTGTTGCGCAACTTAAGCAGCTCATCCACCTGCATCAAATTTTACAGTATCTCATCAACAACTGTCATAAAAATGGAACAGGATGACCACTCTAATGATAAATTCCAAATGTAAGTACCGCTGCTGATGTAATAGTCTAGAATGGGCTTTGTATTCCTTTTCTGAATGTGGATACTATCAATTGAGTTTCTCATCTCTGATTCACAATTTCCATTTGGATAAAACAAACAAATGACAATAAATAGAAAGAGAACATGAATACATACAAGACTTTTTTTGAATCAAGGTACACTAAGATAAGGTTTGGGCACAAAAGTAGACTCACTGTATGTTTCTCCAGAGAGTATTTGTTTGTGACAGCTGTAAACCTAGCCAATGCCTGCAGATCCAAAATGCAAGGAGCTCAGGAAGAAAGTCATACCACCTCATATCTATGAGATTGCAGAAAAATCTGCATAATAACACTTGGAAGGTAACCATTGTGTCAGTTCCAGAAAAACCAACAACCATGAGTGTGGTCATCACCTTATGTCACAATGTTGGGTAGCACTTGCACTCAAGAAACATGGATAATAAAGAAATACAATAGTATCTTCATTTAAGCTACAAGAAGCTTGTGCTAATACTGCCTTCAGCACAAATGATGCAAAAGTGAAGAGGAGAAGATAAGCAATGGAAAATTGGAAACAAAGGAATTACCTCTCGGTACTCAATCTCAAACTGGCGAAGCTCACCACGCTTTGCTAGCAATTGGGCCTCAACTTCTTTAAGCTTTACAACATTTTCCACGAAGGAGTCCATGCATATTGCCTCTATTGTGTATCTGGCACTCTTGAAAAAATTATCCCCTAGATACATTGAAGAGGAAAACTTTAGTGTAAGAGAAGCAGTTGACTTTAGCTGCCAATTACAGCACAATTAGCAGAGCTTTACGTCACATAGCTTCTGTAAACTTACTTTCTTTCTCATTGGATAGTCTGACAAGTGCAAGATGCTTGTTAGCTAGCAAAGACACTTGATTCAGTTTAACACAAGACAAAGTGGCCACAACTCACCATAGACAGCAAATATATGTGTGCCTGCCTTCAACTCTGATACCTCACAAGGTTGTAGGCCTTCCAATCGCTTAAAGAAAGATGCATCTGGATCCTTTGCAAATGCCAACTGCACCAAATTCAACCCATCATTACACAAATTGCCTTGCTAAAGAGTGTCACAACAAGACAAGATATGACCAAATGCTGTGGCTTCATGGCCATCAGCAAACTAATTACAACCTCCCTTCCCCAACTTTGGTTCTGATAAGATCTTAGGTGGAATAACTCACTTAGCTTAACATGGTACTGCAGAAACAAAAATCTGAGAATGTTGATGATATCCAATGGTGTTAGGAATGTGACTTAACTGCATTAACAGTCGGGTCTAGCCTGCAGACTTGAAAGTGCAGGAAATACATTGCAGCAGATGTGATCCTTCCAGCTTTTACACTGTCCTCCTGCATAGCCAAATATTTCTCATTTCAATCTTAATGTCCAGTAATTTCCCTACTACAGGATTCCCAATCTCAAAATCCAGTGATCTTAAGAGTGTGAACTGGATGGTACCAGCAAATGAAGGTACACACATGACACTCAGGAAATCTTTCAAACTCTGCATATCTGACAAAACTTGATCAAATTGACATGTAGAGTGGACACATTTTGCTCAGGAAAGGCAACTATGCAAGGAAGTCCTCTGGAATAGGTCAGCTATGAGAATGTCCAAGAAAGATAGATACCTGTTGTGCCAATCCTAGACCACCATTCTCTTCTTGCTCAAAATAAAGAAGCTATGTATATGCATCAAGACACCAGACCACATTGTTAGATTTGTTTGACCCTGCAAACCACACCAAAGAAGCCAGAAAGCTACAGAAAGTTTCAAAATATCTTCACACATGTTGGAACTTCTTCATACTTGTGATATTAGTCAACCTGAATAGAATTCAGAGATTGCCAAATAATGAAATTTGAGAGCTTCCAGATCCATCAGTATTTCAGCAAATAGGAAAAAGAGGACTCCAAAACAAAAAAACACAGAAATAATGTAGGAGCTGCATGGACAATAGGCAAGTCTGCATGTTCCATGACCTTTGACAGCAAGATCTATAGTAGTGATCATTTATCATAAGACCCCCAGTGACTCCATCAGCTCCAAGCACTGGGTGGAGGTCAATGTCAGACACTAGCCAACATACTGAGTTTCTCTCACAAGACTGGCAGTAACAGCAAGACTCAGCAACAATGCTGGCTAGCTAAACAAAGCATAAATGAGATGCAGGTAGAAAAGAAATAAGAAAAAACAGGGAAACATAGATATAACAAAAAAATTCAAAAAGAACCAAGCCAGTAATGAGAAGAGAAGATAAATAACATTGAAAATTTCAAGAGAATGATCTTTCAAGGACAAAGCGGACTTTGAAAAGCTCTCGGAAGCTCTTGGGTTATGATGCCCTTGGAAGAATCATTTTGGATTTTGGAAACTTCAATCAGAAATCTTTCTTGTGAAGCAAACCTCTGATTCAATTTAATAGAAACTTTGAAGAGTAACCAGAAGCTCCCCAAAGTTTTGAAAAGTGAAAACACTGCCATACTCAGTGTCATGGACAACACAGGAACAACCAGGAGCGTAACTGCAGTTGCAAACAACAAGCTGCAATCTTGGGGTGCATGATTTTGTTGTGTACTTTAAATTTGCTTTGAGCAGCTGAGGACACATGGACAACAACACCAGCTTCTGCTTGAGCTTCTGAGATAGTGATACCAAAGAAATGTGCCCCCTGCTTCTCCACCTGCCATTATGCATATCACACATAGGCTGGATCACCAAAGTCTTCACATCTCTACCAAAAAACCATGTCATGGAAGGCCACTTGAATTATCTTTCCTAAATCATTCTTTTTATTCTCTTAGTCCCATAATTGAGGGAACCCTTCATCTCTATATCCTCCTTCAAGAACCTTCAAGTGTCATATTGTCATCTCCACAATTTACTACCCAAGCAATAGAAACCTGGGAACATTTGTGCATATAGGCTCCAGATGTTTTTACTTTGTCTTGTCTAACTACTATATCAGCTTTCCAATGCCCAAGTCTCCTGTAATTTTGCTGGGTCCCATCCACAGACCAGAATTCAGGATCAACAAAAAAAGCTAGTAAGACCTGCATATGTGCACCTGTGGCAGAAATAGGTTACCATTCAGGTCAATGTTCATGTCCCCTTGATCTTCCCATGCAAAATGAATTGGAAGCATTGATATTGACATCAGTTCAACAACCACTCAAAACTCAGAAGAGGTGGAACCCCAAACAAACATCCTAAAAACAGCTCCTGCTATGAACATCCCAGTCAGGAAGAGTCCTACCTTTTCAGTCATTGGCCGGCTCAAAGGAAGTGGTCTAATAGTCACAGTTCCACTAAGTGCATCTTTCAACACACCAGCTGATATAGTTGTCTTTATTGGTACCCCCAACTTACTGAAATCAACCACAGAACAAATGTGTCCATCAGAAACTGTGGGTTCCACTTTTTCCAATTACCATCCTCCACATTTGCATAGTAAAGGGGCTGTGATTTGTACTTCTCATCATGTTAGATGAGCAGTTATTGCAGACAGTCTTCACACAATTTCTCAAGAAGTTGAATTCTTCTTTACTCCATTATATTGGATGAACTTGATCTAGGCAGCCTAACAGCAAATTTCAATCAGTCCCAACTTCTTAGTGAAGTGAAGACAAAACTGTTGTTATGGCTAATTTCCAAAGCACCTTTGTAACACACCTGAAGAGTGCAGCAAATACAGTGTTTATGGTTCCCAAATTAGAAAGGTCAAGCTCCATATCCACGCCTTCAAGATCCACTGCCTGCAAGACCATGGCCATCACAAATTTGATGAACAGTGAGATGTTGAAAATTCTCTAACCAACCATATGATCAACATTCTGATAGGCCATATTGACATGATAACTATCAGAATCATACTATCTCCTTATCTCACAGAGGGTAGTTCAGACTGTAAACTCGAACATTTTCTAAAAGGTAGGAGTGCAAGCCCCAGTTACCCCCAGAGAAAAGGTAGGATTATTAACCATTTGTCAACCAGGTCATTTGCTGGCTTGATTCCGTCAAATGTTTTTTCCTGTTCCTGTACTTGGTTAAGTATGTTACCCTCTGACAACAATTTTGTGCTTGATAGATATACCAAGTTCTGGGATATTGACATTGTAAAAAGTGGTTGAAGTCATATGGTCAATCTAAACAGAGCAGAAACTTCCATGGTGCAAGGCAAGTCATGACACATTCAAACTGTGACTGTACAGCACAGAATGAAAATGCTCCAAAATTTGGACTCGCCATTTGATGGACCCATTGGCAGTAGGTGCATGCTAGACACATTCATGTGGCTGTAGTGCCCAAGTTCAGAAAATTGACAGTAGGAAAACAACAACCTCAAATCCAGCAGCATCATATCGCTCCCGCTTCTCAGGGTCACAAAGAATGCTATATGAATATGCAACCTCCTTGAATTTTTCTGCAGCATCAGGTCTAGCTGTATTTTTGTCTGGGTGATACCTGCCACCATGCAGCCACCCACCTATAAAAGACCCCGCAAAAAAAATCACAGTAATCACATACTTGATTTGTCCAGTCAAAACCTGAGGGTCTACAATACTACCGGTTAACAGTGTGTATACATTGCAAGTGTTAAGCAAATCACAAAGGATAATGTCTTAAGCTTCTTAAGAACAAAGGTTCTGCAGAACTGCAAAAGAGCATAACCAAGCAAATAACACAAAATGAGTAATGCACACCTTCAACTATTCTTCCGACTCTTTTTTGTTCAGTTCTATACTGCACTCTAGACGAAAGCAAGACGAGAATTAACAGGTATGGCATCATAGTATTATCATCTGCAGCGGCTCCCTAAAGGAAATAAGTTTCTACAATGTTCTGATCAGTAATGATCTATGATATATTACTAAAGAGATTAGGTCCGGATGAACCTGTGAAGCTCCCAGCCTCATTTCTGATTCACTCTTGGGGCACACGTCGTGGCCAAATTACGGGTGCATTTTGTTACGAAAGGAATAATCCTCTACATCGTAAATCTGAAACAAACCTCGGTGAGCCCCTGAGCCCTTGCATAAAAAAAAGGCGAAAGGAGGAGGAGGAGGAGGAGGAGAAGGAGGAGGAGAAAGGAGGTGGAGAGAAAGAAAAGAGATAGGCATTATTACTTCAAAGCGAGCTTCCGATAAGCATTCTTGATTTGCTGCTCTGTAGCATCTCGAGGGACTTCAAGAACTTCATACGGATCTCGACGCCCAGTCCGCTGTGCAGCCATCACCTCCTCCTGCTCCCCTGCCTCCGCCATTTCGCTCTTTTCACTTTCCACGCCCCACCTTTTCAAGTTAGCAAGGAGAGATCAAAAGTCCACTCCACGTCTTCTTACAATGCAACTCCATTTACGATGGTAAGCTCCAACAACAAGAGCAGCAGCAGCAGCAGCCGCGGCAGCAGCGTACACCAGAGAGACAGACAGAGGAAGAAACCCCGAATCTTGTGAAAATGAGGTATCTCTGTGCGATCGTACATACCGTCGTTGCTATGGCGTGTCTGTTCAGTCTGTTGCATTTGGTTCGAGAATTGTGCCTGCAATTGTTACAATGGTAAATTTTCTTCGGTCTGCAAATCTTCGTCCCGGCGAAAAACTTCTGTGCCCGACTGCTGTGCTTCAAAAAAATCAAAAAATATAGAAAAATCTGAGCAGTTCCAGTGTTTTTCTTTTACTGGCGAATTTTCGCCAAATTTCGACCTAAAAAATATGATTTCGACCTACCCACAGGATTTTGCATGGAAAAAATATAACACAAATTCGCCAGATTTTCAAGAATTTTTTTTCCTATCGCCATATTTTTTTTATGATAAGTTCCAGCAGTGTTTCTTTTACTGGCGATTTTTCGCCAAATTTCGACCTGAAAAAAATATGATTTCCACCGGATTTTTCATGGAAAAAAATGACCCACATTCGCCAGATTTTGAAGAATTAGTCTTTCATCGCCATATTTTGAAGAATTAGTTTCTCAATCTCCAGCTTTTTATGTAAGTTCCTGTAGCTAGCCAAGAATACAGAATATAGAAGGATTCTGTGTTTTTTTATAATACTTTCATATCTAATATGTAGCCAAATCTGGCGAAATTATTTTGTAAGTGATCCTCACTTTTGCCTACATCACAAAATCATTCAAAAAAACCCTGAGTTCCACCAGGTAGTCAAAGAATATAGAAAGATCCTGTGTTTTTGTTAAAAAAAAATTCTCCCACTTTCATATCTCTAGTATGTAAACAAATTTGGCTAAATCATTCTGTGAGTGATCGCCACTTTAGTTACATCACAAAATCGTTAAAAGAAACCCTGGCGAGCCCCCACACCCGCCCCACACCCGAATCATAAAGTAGCCAGAGTGAGCTAGATGCAAAGCAATGAAGTAAATAATAAATGCCGCTTGGTACGAATGCAATGGGCAAAAGAACCCCTTTATACCCATTCCGCAGCGCAAGCCTGGCAGACAAACCTTCTCTTCCCCCATTAGGTAACTTGATGGGAGTTATTAATGTTCTTGTTCTAAATTACGCCAACTACTACATACTACTCTCATGACAGGTTTTGGATCACCAATTGTGCAGTAAAAACAAACAGTCAGGTCCCCCCCCCCGGCTTCTTCCCCTGTGTCGGAATCCCACCGAGGAACCCGCCTCTGGCGCTGTCCTTGCGCTAGCTAGCTAGTCCAAAACTTTTTGACCTCATTTGGGGAAGGAAAAAGCTTCTTTTTGGGCGACCTAAAATAATTCCTACTAGCCTGTGTGTGCCTTCGGCCCAAGTGTGAACACATCCAGGGGCTCAACTCATCTTTCCTTCCAAACCCAATTTTTTTTTTGGGTAATTTGTTTGAATTTCCAGCAGTAAAATTGAGCAACTCACTTTGAAGTTATTAAGTTTTCATAAGTTTCAATAAATGGTTTTTTTTTTTTTTGCTTTCTTTATATGCTTGTTTGGGATTGAAGAATGTACTAAGAAGGTTGAGATTTGGAAAAGTGGGGCATAATCATTATGGAGTGAACATGAGGAGCTTTGGGGAGGCAACATGTTTGTTGAACAGCAAAAAGGAGGTGGCACAATGGCTGGCTATGGGGAGTGGATGAAGGGGACGACAAATAGGAAGCATGGTGAGACAGATGAGGAGGGGGAGGTTGTATAGGGGATTTAGGGAAGTGAACTTTTTTGGGTTGGGTGGTGCATTTTTTTAAATTGTTGTGGTTGTTGTTAAAACAAACAAGTTCATAGGCAATGAGTGAAACACATTAATAAACTCGGAGGTTTAGACAAAAAGATGATTTTTTTATTAAAAAATAAATTTAAAATCTTAACATTGTAAGATATCTTGTATTATGAAATGATCCAATTTGTGATTATAGGCGACTAATTATCCTTCGCAATTATATCATTTTACAAGTAGTCGCCATCCTTTTGAATGCATTGTTTTTTTTAGAGTTATGATGTGATTAGTTTGTGATTACTCAACTTTCTATTATTCCATTTTTATCAGATTTTGAGGGGTTTCATCCAAAAAGATGCTTTTATATCAAATTAATTGAAAAATTAGTCACAATTTGGTTATTTTTATGTGATGTATTTATATCTTTTCAAATATATTGGGTGGTTTCAAAAACATGAATCATTTATTTATAAATTCATGTATTTATGTTGTATTTAGGGCATGTTAAGTATACATTTAAAATATATTATAGGATGGCTAAGTAGGTTAAATAAGTAAAGAGGTATTTATAGTTAGGTAGGGCTACCTATTTACTAGGTATTATATTTAATATGTAATAACTATTAATAGTTAATAGTTAAATAATTAGATGATAATGATAAATAAATAGGAGTGATTAATTAATGAGTTATTTCTTATTTATTAATATTTTATAACTCATTAACTAGTTTAATTTTTAAATTTATTTATTTATGTCCCTAATTAATTATATAATTAAAAAATGTAAATATGAACAAAAGATCTGGGATAAACTTTCTAGTTGCAGCCTAATTTGCAATTAAATTGTTTATCCCATATTTTTTTGTCTTACATTTTCATGTTTAAAAATATTTATTTTTTGGGATGAACTAATCAAGGAGGTTTGATTCTAAAAATTAAACCCAAAACAAAATAAAAATATTTATGTTCCTACCTTTAGCTTACCTACCTCCTTAATTTAATTAGGTGGATAGGTCTACCTACCTACATACATATTTAGTAATTTTGTATTATCCATTTAAATATTGATTTAAATTTATTTTCATCAAATTTTAATATAATTTTCATAAATTTTGCCCAATTTATTCCACATGGTAAAATCCTATCATAGCAAATTATGTCAAATGGCATCATTTCCTTTGTTTGATGTGGTGACATTGTAAGCCATTTAAAATAGTTGATGAAGATCCATGTTATATTTTCAAAAAATTAAAAATTAAAAATCCATCATGTTATTAAGGTGAAAGCATTGTAATTTTGGATGTATTTGCAATACTAAAAATCTTTTGCACCAATGTGATTTTGCTTTCAAATCAAATAATTAAAATGTTAAAACACATTCATGTTGAGTTTAATCTCATTTAGTACCATGTTGACTTGGATTTGCAATGAAATTTACATCGATCTACCTAAATGAATGCATAATTTGGAGCTCCAAACCAAATTCATTTTGAAAATTTCAAGTTATTAAGTTGTCCATTTTACTTATGCGTCCATTATCAATGAATCTAAATACATCTTTTGGTACATGATTTTTTTGGATCATGACTTCATGCACATCAAAATTTGGGTTAATTTGGTGTAAGTAGACCAAGACACATGAATTTTTTAAAACAATTATTCTATTATGCTTATGAATTGAAAATGTCATTTCAACCAATGGATTTGAAGTTTTTAAAAATCTAACAATATGATTCCCTCAAACATAGCTATAAAAACATTTCATCTTCAATTTTAAATTCAAAATATTGATTTTTGATGTCCTCATTTTAATGGACATTTTTTTTAATACTTAATTTTTGCCAAATTATCCCAAATTAATATGATGTTTCATAAGCATGTTTTTTTGGTTTTTTCCATACATTAAGATGTATTGGTTAGTGGAAAATATTATTTTCTATAGTACTACTAACTCCATTTGATGTGGTAAGTTATATTTAGGGACATTCATTGATAAAAATATATATATAATCAAAGTACAATGTGATTGTATCCAAATTCAAAATGTTTTCTAAAATAGAAATGTATGTTCATAACCATTATGATTTTATCATTTGATTTACATTATATTCGTATATTTTTGTGGCATTGAGTACTTTGTTAGTGATAGTATGGAAAAATATCATTTGGGACAATATTTTGCCTCCCCTCATCATATTTTCACCCATCAAATGACAATTAATGAATGGGTTATATGTTTGTTGATAAAATAGGAATAGTTGTAAGTTACATATGGATAATCAATGGATGATTTACTGTATGTGTTTAATTATTGTGTACAACATTCATGTGAAATGTGTTGACATCATCCTGTATCATCATTTGTGACTAGATTTTGGGTGTGATTTTATTTAAATAAGTAATAGATTTTTACTTGTTGATGTTTGTTGTAATTTATTTATAGTTACAAATTACAATCACAATTTGACATTTTTCTTTTAATGTAACTAGATTCACAAATTAATAAAACCTATGTTATTTGGATAGGTTGTGAGAGTGTTGTGCAAATTATAGAATAATTGTTGGGTTGTTAATTATTGTTTGGAACAATTATGGCATGTTTAATTTTAGTTAATATTGGTGAAGGTATGATTAAGGAAAAAACATACGTTGAAATAAAAGGAGAAAATTGTCACAAGTTGGGGTGCATTAGACATCTTATAAAGTTTCAATTGTTGTTTATGTTCAAATGAATTAATAAAGGAAAGTCAAGGAAAACATAGTGTACAAAATCCCTAGTAAATAATTAATAGTACATTAAAATATAATATTCATTCAAGTGAAGAAAAGCAAAGAATAATTGGGCTAAATAACCTTAATGCATAATAAGTTACTCACGACATAAAACCTTTAGTAAATTCCAAGGGTTGATAAAACAAACAATTAAGTAACATTGGTAACTCAATGTGTTGATATTTTAATTAACATGTTAGTTGAATTTAATGGCAAAAATATTGCTAAAACATGGTGATCTTTTTTTTAATAATTAACTATTTTAATGTTATTTAATCATGGAGAAGTTTTAGTTTATTTTTTTAATTATAAATTTTATTATGTTTATAAAATACTAACAACATGTGAATAAAATTACTAGTTTTGTAATTATATTGTTGAAAGTGAAATTCTTTAAAAATGAAAAATCAACATGTGTACAAACCATTTACTTACATTCAATTAATAACATGAATCTTAGGTTCATTAACCATTCAGTTGTTGTTAGCACATCTCATTTTGCGAAATCAAAATAGTGAATTTCCATGAACTTTGTTATAAAATGACCAAATGTTTAACGATTTGCACCCAAATCTTTTTGTAGTTGTGTTGAACAACATGGTCAAATTTTTAAAGATCAATTTATCATCACTCAATATGTAGAAAAAAAATACAAATAAATATGTAATTGTGCAAGGTAAGGATGGTGTATTTTATAGTAAGATCCTTAAATTAGGAATTTTATTGGAATGTTTTAATTACTAATAGGAATTTACAAATATTCTAGTAGCAAACAAATAAACTTGGTTCATCTAGCAAATAAGAACTATACTTTGCCTTCTTTTTCTTACTTTCACAACTTCCAAAAAGATTGTTATCAAAAATTTAAAAATATTTAATTCCCATTGTGTTCCATGTGTGTCACACACATCCCCATTGATGTATACAATGTTTTTTGCATTTACAAAAATTGATAGATAATTGGGAAAAAAAATTATATTTATTTATTTCTCTTATTCTTTATTTATTTCATTACTTGAAGGAAAAATATTACATGGCCATTTAGTAACTAAAATAAAATAAAACAATAATAATTGGTTTAGGGTTTAAGTGGTTTATGGATGTATTTCCTTCTTCATTACAATTTGTCATGCCTAATTAGAATTTTCATTTTGCATTATTAGTTTTTGCTACCAAGTTCCAAGTGTGTACATTTCCAAGTGCATTTGTTTTATCACATCACTTGTTTGTTATCTTTCCTTTTTAGTAAACATCACATTATGAAGCCTTTGTTTTTGCTTTGCATTGTTGTTTTAAAAACTTTTCCAAGTGTGTACTCTTACATTGGCATATTTTGTTGCATGTCTTGTATGCATTTGCCTTGCCACTTCATTTGTTTTTCCATATTTTTAAGGTGTAGTTATGTTAATAGGAGCCAAAAGCAATCATAACCAGTGCTTATTTTTTGTTTTTTACCAAATTTTTTTTGGCACATTATCAAATTTAGTATCTTATTCTATAAATGTCCACAATATATAATTATTTCATTAACATTTAGACCTTCAAAAGTAATGTAAAATTAAGGACTTGTAATTCGACTTGGAAAACTTTGAAAATAACATATTCTTAACAAATTTTAACACAAACCTTAACAAAATAGTACAAAGCAATTTTAAAAGATTTTTAAAAACTTTTTTGAAGATTTTTTCCAAGAATGTTTCAAGAATATTCCCTAAAAAACAATCACCTAAGGGGGTGCTAGTGGTTCCTATTAGCCCATTGGCACCCTTTAGTATTACATTAAAGGAAGGTTCAATGGTAGTTGTAATAAATGAAATTTAGACTATGGAGTTAGCCATGTTGAATGCTTGACATTCTATTTTGCAATTGAAAAAGGTGAGTTCAAACGTTTTATCAATTCAAAAATACATTTTTAATTCATTGTAATAAGTTATAGTTGTTTTTTTTTTCAAAATTTTTATTACTATAGTGAAGAAAGATATAATGATATTTTGAATGGAACATTTAGATTGTGGATGTAAACTACAACCCAATTACAAAATATAGTTTATGTGGTGGGGATTTGACTACTATTCTTTTGGTAGTTGTTAGAACTTAGCAATGATGTGTATTGTAATGTGAAATGAAAACTTGACTTTGGTGACATAAAATCAATTTCAAAACAAAAAACGTCTTATGTGCAATTTACTTTCCAATGCAATCAATTTTTTTAATGCAAACAACTTTTTTATGATAAATGATTTTTCAATGTAAGCAAATTTTTAATGAAAATATTATTTTTAATTCAAATAATTTTCAATATTTGCAAATTGTAATTATTTATGTGTGCGTACTTGTGTAACCATGTGTGTACATATTTATGTGTCTTGTAATAGTTTATGCGAGTGACTTTACATGTGTAATAAAAAGTGATTATATGTGATTATATGTGTTTATATGTGACTTTTTGGGTGTGTGTATATAAGTATGTTGTGTACCGTCTTGTGCCTATTTGTGAAAACTAAGTGAACATATTGTGTAATCTTATGAGACACGTATCATGCATTGAAATAAAAATGATTACACATATAGGCATAAAGTTGTGTGAGTAAATTTTGTTATTGTTTTGAGACGTTAAATGCATTTGTTAGTCAGTTTAAATGAGATTTTTTAAGATTAAAACAAAAAAGAAACTCACAACTTAATTAATTAGTGTGAAATGAAAGGTCACAAGATTGCATGTTTTGATAGGAATGTTTCAATAATGTGGTAGGAAAATAGTTTTTTTGGTGTAAAAGTTTATAATAAACATTTTGAAAGAACTTGTGTTCTTGGAATTTTCTGAGGTGAACCACAAGAGCTTTGAGTCATAACATTATTAAACAATGCCATGATTTTGAAGTATTACAAGATATTTGTAAATATTATATGTCATAAATTTTTAATTTATGTGAAATCCTATTAAAAATTTAAATTTTTATTATTATTAGAAATTGAAGTTAAATATATTTAAATATTGAAGAAGACAAGCATTGGGTGACTATCCGAGGCATTTTTCAATTTTATTTTTTAGTTATTTTTTCTTTTGGTGAGGCCTTAGAAAAAATGTTAAGCAATTACAAATTGCATTTCTTCCCACATCAAGTAAAAAAACCATTATGTAATTGTTTGAATTGTTTTCAATTTGTTTTGCAGGCAAGACAAAAACATTAAAGAGGCACTTTATGCATATTTTCCCACATTGAGGAATAAGATTTGTTAGATGATCACTTAGTTTTTTTCCAATTTTATTTTGTTAATATTATTAGTATTGGCCTTTGAGAAAAAACATTAGGTAGACACCTAATGCATTTCCCACACATTTAAGAAGAAGACCATTTGGCAACTACTTTATTTTATTTTATTTTATCTTATAACTTTTTATATGCGTATTTGTTTTTTTTCTTATGGGACAATCAAGGAAAATATTAAATGATCATTTGATACATTTCCCCCCACATTTGGGAAAAAGACTATCATGTAGTTGCCCAATATTTGTATTTTTTAAATTATTTTTATTAAGAACAATGAAGAAGAAATATTAGATGGTCATTTGATGAATTTCTTCCCATATTTAAGAAGAAGACCATTGGGTAGCCACTTAATGGTTTTTTTTGGAAATCAAGGAAAAACATGAAGCAACTACTTGTTGCTTTTTCTTTTACATTTGGGAAGAAGACCACCCATGATGAACAACTACATCACAAAATTGGAAAATAAAAATTACTTTTCATAAAACCAACCAATCATATACATTAATTCAGTAAGTCTCTGTGTCTGTGACGGAGGTTTTGGGGGGTGGGGGAAGGGAGAGGCCGATGAAGCAACGAGCGATTTTTTCAGTTAGTCTGTCTGTCGAGGTCCTGAAACCTAGATCCTGTCTGTCCGTCTGTCAAAGTCTTGAAACCCAAATCCCGTCTGTTCGTCTGTCGAGATCTTGAAACCCAGATCCCAAATTGTAAAAGTAAAATAACCGCCCAAAAACCTGTCTGGCTCCTCTTTTCCGGGTTTTCGTGAAACCCAACAGTTCTGTGAGGTTTTTTTGAAATAACCAGAACCGGCAGCGGTTCTTTGATACTGAATTTTTTTCAAATACCCGGAACTTGTGATTCTTTGACTCTGAGTTTTAATTCTTTTAATTCCCATTTTACAAATACCCAGACGTGGAGGTTATTCAACATATCAAATACCCGCCCA
>Ga0209208_10003375_pt1 | contig 22894 bp, 12 predicted proteins | sample S1TSphfallax_3_FD_187694 | JGI IMG/M metagenome (GOLD analysis project Ga0209208, IMG submission 187694) | Host-associated microbial communities from peat moss isolated from Minnesota, USA - S1T2_Fd - Sphagnum fallax MG (SPAdes) (version 2) | ecosystem: Host-associated > Plants > Peat moss >...
ACTTGGGATCTCAACTTTGGGGCCTGGGAAATTTTAGGATATGGTTTTCAGGACATGGTTTTCAAGACTTGGGATCTCAACTTTGGGGCCTGGATTTTCACACTCGCGGTTTCCAAAACCGAAACCTAAAAACTTTTAGGACGTGATTTTCAAGATATGGGATCTCAATTTTGGGACCTGGATTTCACACAGACGACTTCACATGATCCAGGACCTGGAATTTTTTTGGCACATGATTTTCAGGACATGGATGGGGAACCAGGCGACTTCACAGTGTCCGAAGGTCACGGGCACCCACTAGTTAAAATGGTAGCAACTAAAGGCCACATATGATTTCATCACTATGTTAAAACATTAATTGCAAATTGTTCTAATCATAAAAACCACATTTTGGCGTTGTGACTAATAATATAAAATGATTAAATGTGTCCATTATGACTAACATCAAAAGTAGCAATGTCCATTATAACTAAAAATTTAACATATTGTCAAATTAAACAATATGTTGCACATGTGATAAATGTGAATGCCCACATGGACTTGTCTATGTTCACTGACACAACTACCATGATTAAAATTAGTCATAAATTATGACACATGATATAATTTTACTTTCTATGATGTAATAATAAAATGGAGAGCAAATTGTGTTATCATTTTTAATGCTTCATTATGAAAAAATGACAATAAAATATAAATATCATGATTTCAATTATTATTCATAATTAATCAAATAAATAAATAATTTGCAAGGGAGAAATTTTGAAAAAAAGGGATTAATAAAATGGAATATTAATTTAAGATTTTTTTCTTATTAAAAATATTTTAATAATCATACTAAATAATCAATTATACACGCTAATCTTGAATTATTCAAAATCCATGATTCAATTACTATTTATGATGAATCAACTGACTACATATATATGTCCAAATTAAACAAACCCCAAACTAAATCATTTACTTATTTATTTATGATCAAACGACATGAGTAAAATGGAATAATAAAATAATTTATTTTTATTTACTATAAAAACATAATAAAACAAACATACATCTAATTTAAATTTGAAATTATAAAATCAAAGGTAAATCCATTATCCTTACAAAGACATTGTATTGTTGAATTCAATTTTTTTACTTTTATTACAAAACTTGATATATGATTGAAGACATAAAAAATTTAATAACATATTTTCATAAATGATTTTGTCTTGTTATGATTTTTTTTAATTTAAAATTAATTTTTGATAAATATATGTCATGAATCAACATATGTAAATTAATTTAATGTCTAGAAATTTGGATTAAAATTACTATGAAACTGAATTCAATGATGAAAATAAGGAAACCAAATGTACATAAATAGTTATATGCAAAATTTGTAACCCAAGCACAAAAAAACATTGCTTGAATTTTTTAAACAAATTATTATTATTATTATTATTCACATTTTGAAATCAAGTAAATTTATAAATTCAATGTAATTTTGAATTTTAAAAAATATTTAAAATTTTATATTTCTGAAATTAAATATTTTAAATCATTTTAGTTGTACATTTTGAAATGGAAAAAATCACAAAGTTCCATATAATTATGAATTTAAATAAATTAAATGTAACTAAATAATATTTGAATATAGAACTCAATTCAAAATTTCAAAAAATACTTTTGAGCTTGTTAATTAATGAGTATTTAAAATTATTATAGTTGACACATATTTTTAAACTGAAAAAATTATTAAGTTCAATGTAATAATGAACCTACCAAATCAATTAGATCAAATAATGATGTAAAAAACATGCATTTTTTGTTCAAAATATATATTTATATCTTTTCTGATGTTATATTTTATCATCATGTGAAATGATGGCTTCATGGTTAAGGACTTGGAGTGCAATTAAAAAAATTGAATTTGGGAATTCAATGGTTTGTACAATATCGATCGACAATCTACCATTAATGTCAACCCCAAAAATAAAATAAAAATTTCAAAATTTCTTAGGTCGAAGGTGGTAATGTTTCGAATTTACCTATAGTTCAAAAAAATTAAAGCTTCATAATGCCATTTTATATTCATGTAAATAATTTAATTTTTAATTTGAAAATCAAATTAGTAATGCCATGTCTATTATTAACTTTAGCCATTTTAATCATTTCGGGCAAGCCTTTTACTCATGTTAGTCATATAATCTTAATACATTTGTGTCAAAAATGACTAATTTGTTTTGATTACATTTAATTTTGTCCATTGTTTGGTGTGACTAAAAATTTCACTAAACTTAATAAATAAATGAAAACTTGAAAACACATATTTGTATTAGTGTTGTCACATGAACATCCACCATGTTGACTGAAACATTAACAACTTTTACCTTAGCTACAAGTTTGTTTTCTATATTTTCTCCTCCTTTGTCCTTGAACATGGTTTGCATTTCACCAAACTTAAGAAAAATTGCCAATTTATGGCCCATTATCCCATAAATATGGCAAGGATAGTTCAATGGTCTTTAGCTTGTGTATTGATTTCAACAAGTACTACAATGGTTTCCTCCTTCTTTTTGCTCCTACAAGTCTCCACATTGTAGATTATACAATGGCAATTTGTGTAATACATGTTGGGCTTTGCAATGATTTGGTTCCCCATGGCCACCACCCCTACTCTTAATTTTTGTAATATTAATGATGAACTTTATGCTTAGGTACTATTATACCTTTTTTACATAGAAGTGCAAATTCCTTTTGCTATTGCAAAGTATCTTTTTCATCCTTGCTATAACAATATGAAGATAAGACAATAGTCTAGATCTAAACACGGTCATTAAGAAACTTTAAATGGTCGAAATCTATAGACTATTTGCAAGCTATAATAATCTTTCATAGTACACCTTTACCCATTTTGTTGTCTCATGCTTCAAATTCTTGAATTATTGATACACTTGTTCATCATTTTATAATGTTTAATAATGTCTATAGAAAGTTTATTCTACATTTGCAAATCTATAGTTTGATTGATCTTTCATATAGTTGTTAACCCAAATATAGTGCATTATCCTTCAACTAGTTATCATCCACAATTTTAAAAATAATTATAGGAACTTCCCAAGCTTTTGTCAAACATCCATTCCACTTACATCATAACTAATCAAAATCCAACTTCCACAACCAAAGTATTCTTGAAATATAATCCCTATTATGGTCACCAAATGTATATCATGGACCCGATTACCAAGGAGGGTAGTCGAGTAAAACCTTGACAAAAATAAAATACAAAAAAAATTAACAAATGGAAAGGGGCAAGTGAATGTTTGAAGCAAGCCCACCATTAAACATGTAACTTACAGATAAGAAACTTGTAGACAATTTAGGTGATTGGAAAGTAGTTCCTTCCAATCCTAGGACAAACACTTATGAATTGTAGTACAACAATTTCTTCATGCTACCCTCCTCTTTATGAACATTTTTTTCTAGTAGTTACTTTCTATTGCAACTATAATTACCCAGGCTATAATTAGGCTATGTAAGTTGGGCCTAGGTAATTCGGGCTATACAAAAGCTATGTGTAGGCTTTGTACAATCATACCTAAGCTATAATTAAGCTAAGTAATGAACTATATTTAAAATGTACCTAGATTATGTAAGCTACATATGGCTACACTTAAGCTACATAGGGTTATACCTCATATATGTAAGGCTAGACTTGGGTTATATAGGTGACATAGGGTTATAACTAGGGTTATACATATATATGAAAGTTATTTGTATGGCTATATTGAGGCTACATCTACATTTTGTAAGCTATACCTCTAGGCTACATAGGTTATAATAAAGGTTTAAGGTTTAAGAAAAAAATAGAAAAAATGTACAAAAAGTAAACTTTGCACACAACAAACAAATAACATAAATTATAATTAACATACAAAAGACATACAACAAAAGCAAAACAAACAAACAACATAAAGAAAAAAAACAAAATCACATTTTTTAAAATTTTGATTTTGAAAAAAACTTGAAAAAGCTTGAAATTGAAGTTAAAGTTTGAAGTTCCTCCCACACCTTCAAAAAGAAAAAAGGAGGAAATATCAAATTGAAAAGGTGCAAAACCAAAAATGAGTAATAATTAACAAGGAGCAATGAGGCATTGATGAACATGTTAAAAAATGTACCTAATATTTGTCACGCACTCTTATATGATCCAATGTTGTGATCTAGTAGTAACTAGTTCAACAACAAATTGAGTCTTATTCAAGTGAACAAAACAAGTAACAAAAATGAATAGTAGAAATCAAGAGCAAAAACAAACGAAAAAAAATGAACTACAACAACCAAAACAATGGAACAACAAAAGAAAATGAAGAATGAGAAGTGAAGAAAAGAGGGTTTAGGGTTTAGGGCCGACTTTTATTGAAAGAGTGGAGGAATAGAAACCTTGACACAAACAATGACTTTGCAATGCCATCGTCACCCTCAAACCCTAAACCTATTTTTTAAAAACCTACTTACTACTTTATATGCTAGAATTTAAATCCCAGTCACCCTAAACCCTACTACTTAAGACCTTGACCATTTTACTCATTAATACACTATTAAGGTATCAAAGTCAATTTTCAAATGACTAGTTCTCAATCTAGTGAGAACCTGTGAGATGGTTTTCAGACAAGGTATCACCAAGGATGATACCCAGCGATAGTCAATGTGGTACCAATGTGGGTGCTGGTTCACCCAAGGCCTGGTGCACCCTGGGCCATTCAACCAAGGCAGAGGAGAAATTTTGGGGATAGCGGTGGAGGGTGCTGGTTTACCCAAAGCAACCTATGATACTTTAGGCATATGAAAAGTCTGTTAAGAGTGTGATGCAAGGAAAGGTGGAAAAGCAATGCTGGGTGGGGTCACCTGGTACTGCTGCTCTCTTCATAGCCACTGATGCTCAAATGCCTGCAATGTGGCCCAATGCAGACCTCTTGACACTGTTGCTTTTTTTGCCTTCTTCCTACTGGTCCCCTTCACATTCCCTTATTGTTGTTGTTTTCTTGTTCGCACTGCAATCAGAGTCCACCCATTCCTCCTTGTCACAGAAATTGTATTCTAAAGTGCCATACCAAGTGCCATACCTAGTTTGTAAACACTAGTTCTACTCTTGTAGTATACTACTATAGCAGGAATGCACTTTATTCTCCACCAAAAATACATTCCTGCTATGGTAGTATGCTCTAGTTTGGCTTATTTCATCACACATGTAGTAACTGCTGTTTCTTTTCCTCACAAATTTTGTCATTTTTCTGAACAAAAAAATGAGAAAATTTTGGATTTTATTTTTTTCCATTGTATATTCAACCGACTTTACTATTTTTTGGAAAAAATTCATCAAATCACACACACACACATACACACACATATTGTATTTGACAAAAATTTCCTGATAATAACAATACTTGTTATGAAAAAATACCAAACACAAATAAGTAAGCGTACAGTAAAGTCCAAGGAGGGAAATAAGGGACCTTATTAGCTGAGGTGGGGTCCCCCATTACTTCACAGCCTTGCTCTGAGGACTTTACATGGCGTTAAAGAATGAGGCCGGTTTTTCTTTCCTAGGGCTAACATGACCTGCAAATCGGCTAGAATTTTTCGCCCACTGCTTTATGAGCAACAGAAGCAAAGCTAATTGTCTCCATGTGTATGAATTTGGTAATTGGGAGGGACTGGGCAGAGTGAGAGGTGGCTGCAAGCTAGGTCAGACCAAATAACCATTCTCTGACATAATTGACACTCAAAAAGACTCTGGGACATTGTTAGGAACTTTGTAGACTAGCTGTGTCTAATCAATGGCAATTATAAGATGTAATTGGCATTCAGGAGAGATTCTGCCCCGTCTTTACTACCTTTGTAGACTATTTGCTGCAGCTCACAACAGTGGAACCGACTTTTGCTTCTTTCTTTTGGCATTTGCTTGGGCACATTGTTGCAACACGAAATTGTCACTCAGGAGAGATTCCAGGGCACATTGTTTCGAGACGTACTTGTCACGTAGGAGAGATTCTGCCCTTTCCCCCTAAGCTTCTGGGTCACCTGCTCTTTCAAATGCATGTCACCCTCAAATAGAACTTCCTGAGGGTCTAGCATTTAGGTACTTAGTCTACAAAGTTGCAAATGACCTGGCAGAATCTCTCCCAAGTGCCAAATGTGTCGTTTGAATGCATTGCAACTGGCACAAAGCTTGTTTCCGCAAAGAATGAAGGACTCGCAGGAAGGACTGATGCTCTCGAGCGACCAGACACACGATGCCTCTCGACCGCCACTACGTAATACAATTTTTCCTGCAACAAACAAAAGAATCCAGAGAATGATCCGGATTTAATGAGGTACACGTCGTCATTTGATTGTTTTCTTCTTCTTCTTCTTTTCCCTTTCTACTACCGCCAGCGTCGTCCTTGGTTTTTCTACTCGTCCTCTAATTCAATGAGTTCTCGCGAACGATGGGTTCTTTGTGAAGTTGGTTGTTTCCTCCGGTTCGTTTTTTTTCCCCTGTGGGTCCCCCCTGTTTTGTCCTCTAGCGCTTGCAATAAACACTCTTCTTTTGCAGTAAACAATTTCCTCCGATATCCACTCCCCTTTCTCTATTGAAACTCTGTGGCTAGCAGCGAGCTTACCTCTTTGTGAAGCCCCTACTGTGTGTGTGTGTGTGTGTGTGTGAGAGAGAGAGAGAGAGAGAGAGAGAGTATATTGGGGAAAGTCTGCGCGGCAGGTCCATAGAAAAGAGTCCCCACTCCTGTAACCAGGTATTGAGCTTAAGCTAACCTGCACTCTCTCATTGGTAAGAACGCATTCTTCTACTTGCATTTCTGAATGTTGTTTTCCTTCCTGTAGTCTAAATTCTAGAAGAGCTCTAGAGGTCTCAAGTGCATCTTTTTGTTCTGGAGTCTCTGAAGTTTGTGTGTCTGAATCGTGTGTGTGTGTGTGTGTGTGTGTGTGTGTGTGTTTGTGTATCTGTTTTACTCATGAGCATTTTCAATTTCTCTCTTGCAACAGAAGTGGTGGTGATTGTTTCTGGACATGGAGATTGTAGCTCTGACAGTTGACCAAATTTTTGTAGTCGATGATGAGCAATTGAACCACCCTCTCTTGACACAGCAATAGGTTGTCAAGTTTTGGATTGCTTGTTAATGTCGAATATGACTTTACATTTCAAATTCATCTCCAATCCAGAAAAACTGCAACTGTGGCAGTCCAAACTATCCACCTAACTGTGCATTCACCTTGCAAGAAGCGTTTCATCCTGCAGGAAGCAATCAACATTCTGCTCACTATAGTTCCCAAGTGCACATGGATGTCATTGGGTATCCTAACCTTTTTGTTCTTACTATGCTGGGTGGGTGGGTACTACACATCCCATTTTTTTCTGATACTAGTTTTGGTGAATTTTGCGGCAGAGTTGTGCAATTGCTTCAAGCACTTGTCCTGACGAGAGCAGAGAAAGCTGGCTTTGTTGGAGTAGTCCAGTTGTTTGCTAGCAAGCTGAGCTCATGATGGGGCCTAACACTCGAGTCAAAAGCAATTTGAGTCATACAACACGTGGCTCTCTTGAAGTCTTTGGGGGAGCTCCTCGCCTTCTGACAGAAGGTGTGTTTGGAGATGGAAGCCCTCCTCCTAAGATGGAAGAAGATGATGTGCATGACAAACTGCCAGGAGCATCTCTGCTTGGTAGCAGCATGCCAGAAGTGGTGGTGGTACCAACAACAAAGGCAATTGATCATGTGGCCAAGAAGCAGCAACAACCAGTGTTTCCTGCAGTGTTCAAAGAGATTACGCAGGAGGAATCTAGTAGTCTTGGTTCATCAGTTTTTGTTGGTGGTGTGCCAAAAGAGCTGCAGCCAAAAGCTTCACAATTGGGGGTTGTTGATATCTTGGCTATCAAGAAACAACCACTACTGTTGTCAAGTGCAGCTGCAGCAGCAGCAAAAGAGGTGCCTCCTGCCCTTGTGCAAAGTAGCCTCAAACTGGCAGGGATTGAGAAATCCTTGATGCAAAGAACATTGTTTGTCGATGGCTTGGATCCAGTAGCCAGCAATGGGAAGGATGAGACTGGCAGGGATCTTCTGCAAAGTAGTACTCTACAAAAGTCTTGGAGTGATCCAAATCAACATGTAAATTTTTTTTCCTCTCTGACTTTTGAAATGTTTTTGCATTTGAGAGATCACATGTTCATTAGACTGCAGAACTTTGTAAGTGTGCATTCAAGTACAGACAGTTGTAAGCCAATTTAAGGAAGCAAATGCAGGATTTGTTGGATGCCCAGAGGGTCCAAGTCTTCTTGGATGTTGAAGCAGCAGCAAGACAGAGCTGAGCATTCTCGTGAAGAATCTGATCATATCTACAATCCTTGGGTGGTGGCAGGTGGCAAATGTGAAGGCAGATGGCAATCTCCTAACACACTCTGAGACTGACATTCACATAGCAGAATTGACGGATGATGCAATTGCAGAAAAAAGGGCACTGGAGTGGGGCTCGGTTTTGAATCCAGGTGCTTCATCAGGAACATCACAGAGTGTCATCACCACCCGAAGATCTGGAGATAGACGAATCTCTGGTGAGAGGTCTCTGACCAGGAGGTCAAATGATCGACCATCTGGAGATTTCCGAGCCCCTCAAGCTAGTGGCTCTTTCACACAATCTGAAAGCAGTGAGCATGACTCAGTGAATAAGCATGCACCCCATGTCTCAGAGGACCTCCAGAATGCACTGTCTACATTTCAGCAGACTTTTGTGGTCTCTGATGCAACTCTACCAGACTACCCAATCATGTATGCAAGTGCTGGTTTCTTCAGCATGACAGGTTACTCTTCACGAGAGGTCATTGGCCACAACTGGTGGGCTCTCCCTCTGTTCCAGTTCTCTGATGTGTTGTCCAGATGCAGTTGTCTCTTTTCCTCTTTTGTTATCCTTCTCTGTACTTGTCCAGGTCTTATCAACTGTATGGGTGCCTTGTGTCAGAACTTGGAGTTTTGCATCCTTTTCCAGCTCCTTTAGCTGTGAAATGAAGGGTCATGTGTGCTGCAAGCTGTTATAGGGGAAGTGGTCAGCACCCAGTAGCAAAGATATCAATTACTTGTAGTATATACTTGTTCTGCTCCTTCATTGTTCTTGTGCATCTTTCTTTTTACTGCTGACAAATTGTCCCAATACATGAGACACCTTGACCCTCAGATGTGTTCACAAATTGTGGGGTTGTTGGGCATATCAACAGCCGGTTCTTGCAAGGACCTGACACAGACCCTGCAGTTGTGGCCAAGATTAGAGATGCAGTGAAGAATGGGAAGAACTTTTGTGGACGCTTGCTCAACTACAGGAAGGATGGTACTCCATTCTGGAATCTGCTTACCATTACTCCCATAAAGGATGATGATGGGAAGCTTCTCAAGTTCATAGGGTGAGCACCTGACCAAAGAAACAACTGCTGGATGTTCTGCAACACAAGTTCTAGTAGTTCCCCAAGCCATGATTACACTTTCTAAGTGGATAATTATGTCAAGTTTGATTTCTAATCAGTTGAAGAAAAAATACTGATACATGACTCAATCATGAAGAGAATTGTGTGCCAAATAAATCAAAGGACCCTCTTTAAAGGTGGAAACTGGGTGCAGAATGCAGGTTGAAGTGAGCAAGATCACAGAGGGATTGAAAGAGAAGTCCCGGCGGCCTAATGGCCTTCCTGAGTCCCTTATCAGATACGATGGTCAGTTTTCATATTTTCTGATATCTGTATGTAATTTGTAAAGCTCTTGCCAGGTGATTGGGAAAAATATTTCTTTGAAACAGTGATGGAAATTTTGTTTTAGGCAAAACCTTGCATAATTGAATTGAAAATACAGTGGTTGTGCAGCACGGCAAAAGGTGAAGGCAACTGAGTCAGTGACAGAGATTGTGGGTGCATTCAAAAGGCGTCAGTCTATAAACCAGGCTTCAGTCCCAGATAAAGCTGACATATCACCACTCCAGTCTAAAGTTGGAGTTTTACCTAGTCACAGGGGCTCCACTGAAGGGAAATGGCCTTCAAAACAGAACCTCTCCCATTTGCCAGACAGTGTTCTTGGAGGGGTGTCTGGCCACAGCAAACGCTCATCTGGGTTTCTATCACGACTTGGGTATGCATTTTTGCATTGCATTTGTATCTCAATTTCAATTCTCTCATCAGTGTGGTGGATAGAAAGAGTTGAAATGAATTGGAATTTAGATTGTCCTTTTACCCAACATCCAAAACCATCAGAAAAAACTGCCAAATTTGAGATAATCTGGTGTGTTTTTGCACAGTGTTTTGTGCTGTTTCAACATTCTTGAATTTTTTTGGTGTTTGTTTCTCCTCTCTTTACTGACTGAACCAGGAGTTGATGTTTCAAGGTTGGGTGCCAAATCTCAGCGAATTGTTGAAGATGTGAAGCAGTTCGAGCCAGAGCTCATGATGTTGGATGATGAGATGCCTGAGATTCCATATGAATTTGACCAAACTCTGGGCACTCGCCGAGGAATTGATTTGGCAACTACTCTTGAGCGAATTGAAAAGAATTTTGTGATCACAGATCCACGACTTCCTGACAACCCAATTGTAAAGCTGCTTGACATCATCCCCTGCAAGTGCTATAAAAATATGTCCAAAGTTCTAGTGATAGACTAGTGAATGGGATCTTAGTCTGCAACTGACCACACTTGACTAAGCTAATATATGGTTAGTGGGTAAGACATTTGCACAGTGCAGAGCCCAAGTGGGTGACTGAAGATGTAGACATTAGGTGACCTCTTGGTGTAATGGTATAATAAGTTACTAAGTGAACTTCTTTCATGTGCAGATATTTGCGTCAGATGAATTCTTGGAGTTGACAGAGTACTCCAGAGAGGACATTATTGGTCGTAATTGCAGGTGTGCATCAGATTTCTCTTCACTTTGACTCAAAACAGTTATTTCAGTGACTGAAATTGATTGTTGTTGTTGAAAGAGTTTCCTTGACCAGGCAAAATTGACTCAGAAAAAACAGCTTCATGTTGAAATAGATTATTGGGTCTGAAGATAATAATTGCTGGTGACTGATTTGCATCATGGCCTTGATGTGATTCTGCATCAGGTTTTTGCAAGGACCTGATACTGATCAAAGCACAGTACAGAAGATTCGGGATGCTATTGCAGAATGCAGGGACATCACTGTGCAGCTGCTCAACTACACTAAGAGTGGTATGGATTTTTTTAGTGCTGCTCCATGGAATGTTTACACAGTTTCTTCAGAAATTTCAGAGAATATGTAGATGTAAAGCTCATTTACATGACTGCATGTAATCAATCACCCAATTGATGTTCTTTTGTGTACAGGGAAACCTTTTTGGAATCTTTTCCACCTGCAGGCTGTGAGAGATGCGAAGGTGAGTGAGATACATGCAGCTTTAAACTTTGCTGCAAATTGTTTGCTGAGATTGCACTGTTGGTTTAGATTCTTGATCAAGAACTTGGGGAAAAACAAGACTGTCATCATGAGCATCTGTTACTGAATTGTTGGTCATTGTTGGATAGCAGGGCAAGTTGCAGTACTTCATAGGTGTGCAGCTGGATGGGAGTGAGTATGTGGAACCTGACCGTAAACGCCTCTCTGAAAACACTGCGAAAGAAGGTGCCAAGATTGTAAGACTGCCTTACATCATGATCTCCAATGTGTATCAATCTAAATCCAGAGTCCAATCTGCAAAGCTCCTTGCTTTTTGCTCAAGCTGACCATAAGAGTGGTACCTAATGCTTTGGAGTTTCATTCTCTAATATTGAACTCTGTGAACATTTTCCTTATAGTTTGAAAAAGAAATGCACATTGTTTTTTCTTGTCTAATGCTTGTGTATTGCTGCTGTAATGTGTGACATCCAGGTGCAACAGACTGCAAAGAATGTTGATGGAGCAGTGCGGGACCTTCCAGATGCAAATCTGGTATGTTGTAATATGCAAAATTCTTCACTGCATTCAGGATTGTGGCTGAGCTAGCAAACATGTTAGTTTGATGACTTCAGGGAGCTGGCTAAGAGTTGGCATTGAGAGATGTTAAGAATGCTGGTTATGTAACTTGTTCAGGAACCTCAAGCACCTTTTCCTTGATTGGGTGCTTCCATACAAGCATGTGGTTGAACCTCATGAAGCTGGGCATAAAATGATTTTTTTGTACATGATGTAAGTGCCACATCTCACATGCAGACCCCAGAAGACTTGTGGGCCAACCATTCGAAGTTCGTCTATCCTAAGCCTCACATGAGAAACTGTGTCACATGGAGTGCAATGATCAAGGTAAGATCTTTACTCAAAGCTAGATTTTTTGCCTGGAACAGAATAAAGAAAGTAAAGGAAGCATTGAAAGGACTAGAATGTAGTAGAGCCATGTGTCTCCTAGAGACATGAAATGGAAATCATTCAGCAGCACTGGCTGGACAAAAAAGCTTGGAATCATAAATTACCAGAAGGATGCAAACGTGAAGAGTTTTGAACTCCTTGAAACATGGAATTGAGCTTTCTTAGTGTTACCGTGTGGTTACTTTTTACTGTGGAGTTTAGGTTCGGAGCACAGGCCAGAAGATAGGGTTGAAAGACTTCAAACCCATCAAACCTCTTGGCTCTGGTGATACGGGAAGGTTGTGTAAAGACTGGCTCATAAACACTCCTTTTTCTTCCTTCTTGTCATAGACTTCTGTCTTCTTTCTTTGCATCAGGCTGCCAGATGTTTGGGCATGATGAGAAAAACAGTGCTGGGCTGCCTGACTTCACATGAACATGCTAAAATACAGCATGGTGACTTTTGTTGTGCATTCTTTCCAATCCACTAGTTTTGTGTTCCTTCAGATAGTTCTGATGAAATTACAGATTTGAGAAGATCAGGGTTCTTATGTGTCATGTAACTGTGTTGGTATGTATGCAGTGTACATCTCGTTGAGCTTAGAGGAACAGGCCAAGTCTATGCTATGAAGGCAATGGATAAAAATATGATGATGGATCGTAACAAGGTTTTTTCTCCCCATCCTCTAAGTGAATTTTTCAGCAGTCTGCTGTCAGAAACTTGAGTGCAAGATTGAGTGATCAAAGTGTGACATGAATGTCAGCTCAGGACATCAAGAACAAAGGGTTTTAAGTTTGGAATTGTGGTGTCTTGACAGGTGCATAGAGCATGTGTAGAAAGGCAAATTTTGGAGCTCATGGATCACCCCTTCTTGCCCACCCTATATGCTTCTTTCCAGGTGGATTTTCTTCCCATATCATGCAGCTTTCAATGGACTAATAAATTGATGATCCTGTGGACATGATGTGGTGCAATTGCAATCGCCTCTTCTATGAAACCACCTCAATCCTTGTACCCTTTTGGCAAAGATTTCAAGCGAGAGTACCTGGTGATGAAGGGTTGAAGTTACAGAGGAATAGTTGTGCCATAATCTTGCAGAACATATAAACCGTGGAGAAGATGGTGTGAGGAGGGAACAATACAAAACAAACTGTGGTATCTTATGCATGACATTGTAATGCAGACTCTGACTCATGTTTGTCTCATCACCGACTTCTGTTCTGGTGGTGAGCTTTTCTTCGTCCTTGATAGGCAACCCCAAAAACGCTTTCGAGAAGAGTCAGCTCGGTAATTTCCTGTGGGCAGTTGAATCCTAGTTTTTTTCCAAATACTCAACAATCCATGTCCATCATATTATTGAACATTGCTCTCTTTTTCTGTCAGTCAAATTGTGCATTCCCACCTCTCTACTAAAATGGGATGATTTTCTCAGCTCTTGAAATTTGTGCACATTTTTGCAGGTTTTATGCAGCTGAAGTTGTCCTTGCACTTGAGTATCTACACTGCATGGGTGAGCTCAGCTTTCAATCATTTTGGAAAACGGACATCAAACAGTTGTCTGGTAGTTGTAGGTTATGTGAAGGTTCATACAGTTCTGGATTCCAAGTTCACTTGCAGGATTTCACATTTTTGAATTTCACACAGCTCTCTAGTCATATGAAAAGACAAAACCCTCAAAACTGATGAGGTGGGTACCAATACTAATATGTTCAAGGTATGGATGCAGGGGTGGTGTATAGAGATTTGAAGCCAGAAAATGTGCTGATACAAGAAAACGGGCATGCAAAACTCACTGATTTTGATTTGTCATTTTTCACATCTGCCATACCACAGGTGTGAAAAAGAGTCCTGTCTGTATACAACCAAATTTTGTCATCTTTTTGCCAAATTCAAGTGTTGAAAGTTTGGTGCTTGTTCAAGCAAAATCAAACATAAGCATACTAGTATTCTAGCATGGTTTACAAAGCTAAGATTTGGGCGCATGTGGTTGCAGCTCATAACACCTGTTAAACAAAAAGGGCGGTGCAGAAAGCAGAAGGATGTACCCATCCCTGTGTTTTTTGCAGAGCCATCTGTGCATTCGAACTCCTTTGTTGGAACTGAGGAGTATATTGCCCCTGTATGTTCTCTCACAATCATCAACTTACCCACCACCAGGCTGCTAATACTAGTTCTATTGGCACTTTCTTCTGTCCAAGAAATTCATTGAATTTTTTATTCTGATATTGTTTCCATGATAACAAGCTGTTGTAGATCATAATATGGTTTCAACTGATGAAATAATTTTTTTGAATGCAGGAAATTATCTTAGGACAAGGGCATAGTAGTGCAGTGGATTGGTGGGCTCTTGGTAAGCACAAGCTTTTGCTCGTGCATTTGTTTTTCTTTGCTTACAGTCTAAGATAATAACCTTTGGAGCTTCCAACTATCTTCTAATTGTTGTGAAATTATTACATTGGAACTAGCAGCAACAGATGTAGAAGTTGCAGGCAGTCCTGGACTGTGCTTGACTTTGTCAGTTGGACTCTTCATTGCACAATCAGCATCATTTTTTTTAGTGCTCTGTGACAAAAAAACTATGTCAGGGGTTTCACTGGATTTTTCTTGAATTCCAGCAAGAATCCTGAATTTTGGTTGATGTCATTTACAGGTGTGCTTATTTATGAAATGGTGTATGGACGTACTCCATTTCGAGGGAAGAACAGGCAAACAACATTTACCAATATATTGGAGAAGGATCTTTTGTTTCCTGCAAATATTCCTGTGAGTAAACTTCATGCTCAACAACATTCTATCTCTCCAGTGGAGGAGTCTTTGTACTTTGTTTCCATGATATCATCTCTTGCAGTGGGACTAAAAAAGTGGCATTTCAGTTCATTTCTTTGATATTGATAATGTTAAATCTATTCTGGCACATGTCAACCAGGTCAGTTTGGAGGGAAGACAGTTGATGCGAGTGTTGCTGGAAAAGGACCCTGCCAAAAGGCTAGGCTCCTTGCATGGTGCCAATGATATCAAGACCCATCCATTCTTTTATGGCATGAACTGGCCTCTCATCCGCAACATGGTAGGCAGCATTCTTTCTCCCCCCCTCTTGTTTACACCACTAGCCTTTTTTCTTTCCCTCTTCCTATCCATGCTATTTCAGATCTGCATCCCAAGTTGTTTTTTAATGGCACAGTTGGTACACCATTTTGTACCAAACAAGGTTGCATCAAGCAGGCTACCTTTGTTTGTAGAGTGTTGCACTCTGAGATTTATGTCTCATGTAACTTCTCTCTGCTTTGTGGTCAATGTTATTCAGTAATCCATAACCCTGAAATTGAACATTTATGTTGTTTTCTGTGTGAAAAGACACCCCCACCCCTGGATGTGCCACTCTCCATCATCACATGCATGCCAGACATTGATCACCAAGGAGGTGAGCTTCAATGGGATGAGCTTGAAGCAGCTACAACATTTGCTGACACTTTCTGAGGGTGGGTGGGTATGTTGTCCCCATCTTGCGGTTTTCACCTTTCACCAACCCACAAATTGTGGAACTTCCATTTAAGCAGATGCCAAAAGAAAAGGGATTAAATTGCACAGAGTCTCAGGCTTGAAAAACAGGAGACATTGGACACTGCATTGAAAATTCTAGTCCAGTACAAACTTGTGTAGCAATTTCAGCTGTCAGTGCAGTTGGATTAAACTGAAATTCTCTAAGTTGCTTAATGTAGAAATAGTTCCATCACAGATGATAATAGCTAGAAACTCCTGATTGATTTAAGCTGGTGTAGAATACTTCTTCCATTGCAGATGATGATGATGGTAGCTGAGGAGTTGTGATTGATATCTAATTTTCCAGTGGTTTGTAGTTGTTGTGAAGGGCTGTTGAGGAGTCCTCAGAAATTTACTCCTTAGAAAACTCTAGCAAGTTAGAAAACTCCTTACAAGATGAGAAATTGTAAAAGGGCATTTAAATTGCCGGTCTACATATTGTGAAGAGAGGTCTACATATTGTGAAGAGATTCGTGTTTTTTCAATAGTTTTACTTGCACGCATTGCTTATTTGGAAGTCTTTCTTTGACTCCAAGGAAAGTTTAAACTTTGTTCTGGCTTTCTTAATCTTAAGTTTCAGTGTATTTTGTTAAATTTTTTGTGATGCAGCTAAGGTGAGTATGGAAATGTGAAATTATATTTCATGTAGTATGGACATATTTCATAATATTTTGTGATGAAACAAAGGTCTAAGTTGATTATCGATGTTTTTCATTTTCAACTTTCCAAAGTCAGACTAGGTGTCAAGCATCAAGATAGATCTAGCATTTATTAGTGACAGTTCTTAGAAACAAAGTTCTCCAAACAGCAGCAAAGTGAGAACAGACTTTTGGGGCAGTTGAAAAGTGGCTACATTTATTCGAAAATAAAAGTTTCGCACATTTTTTAATGATTTAAAAAACCAGGCATCTTCAATGAAATATTCCAATTTTGTGTTTTAATTTTTTGTTGCCACCAAAGAAAACAGCATTGGTGTGTTTGGAGATTTCTGTATAGGAGAAGGGCCTTTCGTGATTTGAGATCTGTGCCCAAGGCCGGTAGGCCCAGAGAACAGGCCGAAAATCACGTAAGGGCCTGAATACATGCTCTTTCTTGATTTGAAATCTGTGCCCGAGGTTGGTAGGCCCAAGGAACAGAAGCGCCTGTACTCAGGTCCTTTTCCTATGTAAAGCGAAACTGGGAATTTTTCACTTTTTAGAAATAGTGACAAGCTGGGTGGTACCTTCGACTGGTCAGAAATCCCAGTACAGCCTGGCTGGTACCTTCCACTGCAGAAGATCCTGCTTGCTGAAAACAAGCTTCTTCATGCAGGTAAGGTAAGGGAGCTGAAAATTCAAAGGAAAAATTCCAGCAGTGCTTTACAGATTCTCATTAGAGTTATAATACAAGAATCCTGATCAATTTCACAAGTTGCACAAGTTTGTTTTAATTCTCCATGACGGTTGGGTGTTATCAATTTTCACAAGTACTCAAGTTTCTTTGCCCTCTCTATTGAAGTTTGTGCCAACTATGCCTCTCTATGCCTTTATCATGGATGTTCAAACTAACTGAGAGACTTCTGCAGGATGGACCTTTGTATTCACCCAACTTTTTAAAACATGAAAAAAATTCTAAGATGGTGTCATGGTGAATTTAACCCCTGCTGAATCCAAGCTGGTTGCAAAAGGGGCATGTGTTGGAAGTAGCTGGCAGTAACTATTGCTTAGAACCTTGTTTCACATGAAAACCAGTTGACTATCCATATGATGCTTGTCAATAGATGAAAATTTGACCTTTTAAAATTATGATATCTAAATTTTATTATAATATGAGATTTGAATGATAGATTGTATAAAAGCTCCTATGAATTAATGTGTAAATAGATCTAATGCAAACCATTACTTTTGGTGTGATCAAAGGTAATAGAAGATGTGCTCTTGTAATATAATCTTCTACATCTTTCATTGTCTTAAGAACATCTGAAAGCAACATTGATATACCAACATGCTTAGAAGTTGGAAGTTGGAACCGATATTTGAAACAATTTAGTACCATAGTGAAACTAAGGGAGGAATTAGTATGAACTTCTGTCTTGACATTTCAACTTGAATGCCATTTACAAACTTTAGATTAAAGCATTACAATTTGACAATACATTGCACCCATCATTTACTCCACCATATTTTTCACCACTTTGTTTTTCTATTTACTAAATACAAAATCTACATGGAATAAATTTATTGGATAATTCAAATGATGTTAATTTGCATAGTGATGGTGATCTTTCACATGTGTATATAATTATGCCTCAATATTTTAGTAAAAAGTCAAAAATGCAAAAAATGAATACATAAGCATTTATAGACAACTTGATTTGTTTTCTTGCATAATTATTTCTTGCACATGTTGCCAACACTTGGGGCCACAAATTCTAAACCTAGTGAATACAAAAACTCAACCAAATGGCAACAAAAAAAAATCATTTTCCTTAAAGCCCTTCTAGAACGGCTTTTGTAGCATTCAAAATTCTTGTATCATATATTATCTAATCAAATGCATTATTTATCCATGAAAGTAAATTGAAATCAATTGCACTATTTAATGCATTCATTTTGATTCCTTTAAAATGAAAACTGCAGTTCAAATAACGATTCAAATTATTTAAAAGGACTCAAAAGTACATCTATATTGTATCCAATATATTCTTGGATTTTTTTATTAGATTAACATGATATCATTATAATCATAATCATACACCACCTCATTATAATCATGAAATAATAAATATAATAAAAATTCAAAATAGTCCTTTGCGATCTTTTTTTTGTTAGACCATCATTTTTGGTACCCTAACTATGAATGTCAATTAGGAAAACTTGGTGAATTACATTTTCACTAATTTTCATGTGGTATCAACTTTTGAACAAATTAAGCCTAATCCGCTCATTACATATTTTTTAAAACATTCATATGAGTTTAGTCTTGGTAATTGGGTCCATTTAAAATTTCCTTGCCATGGTTTCATCATTTTTAAAACTTTCTTACCACCCTAGTGTTATAATGGTGTATAAGCTTGGGGTTTACCACCTTAGGATTTTTTTTATTACCAACATATATAGCATTAAAAATTTAGGAAAATCCAAAATTTCAAAAAGTTAAGATCAAAAATGAAAAAACCCTTAAACTTTTATTCGAAAATGAAAGATGTTTACAAAAGTTTAACATTATCAACTCAAATATAAACTATCCTACTTTTCATCTTTTAAATTTAAACATTATTTTTCCAAGACCTAAAATCAAACATCAATCAACAAAAAGAATTTAACCCATCACCTTTAATTAGACATGATTCAATGAAAAAAATAAAAAATTGACACAATACATGAAACTCAAAAAAATCCCTAAAGCCCAAGACCATTATCTTCCAATTCAAGTAACCCAATTTTCTTAATGACATTTTTGTTTTCATCCAATAAGGCTTATTTTATTTCCATGAATTATTTCATGGATCCCAAATTACCAACATGGGCATCATTTAACTAATTTTTTAAAATGTTGATAAGCATTTCAACATTGCCCGGACTTGGGGGAAGCCACAACCTTCCCCCTTGTAGTATACTTTGTGCCTTTCCACAAGGCCCACATCCAAATGACATTTTGTCCAGGGATTCCCAAGTGGGAGTCCCAAAATGGATTCTGGCAATTTTGGGGGCTCATAACTTTGTATGCAAACCTCCGATGGAGATGAGGTCTAAAGCAAAGTTGTAGCCCTTGTTGAGCGTTTTTCAACAATATGTTGCACGCCACTTGAACGCATAGGAATCGGGGCGATTCCTAACTTTTAGTGGTCGGGAGCCAAATTGGCAATTTGACTCATAACCTTTCTTTTCGTCATAACTTGTGTTTGAGATGTCTAAATGGGTTATGCGAGCCCATTTTAGACATCTACATTCCAATAGTTTTTCCATGATATAAAGAACTTTTCAATCCATTAATTTTTGACCCCTGAAATCACTCTCTAAAAGTTTAGGAGTCCACCAGGACTCTAACTTCTAAAGTGGAAGCTCCCTTAGGAGTGTGAGGGTTCATTCTCTCACACTTCCTACACTCCCATGAACATGATGTGTGACTCCCGAGATTCCTTCTTGGCTCGGAACCTTGCAAGCCCTTACCTTAGTCGTGAGCCCAAGGCTAAGGTTGTGACAATTATCTTCTAATTCAATTAGCCCAATTTTCTTAATGACATTTTTGTTTTCATCGAATAAGGCTTACTCTATTTCCATGAATTATTTCATGGATCCCAAGTTACTAACATGGGCATCATCTAACTAATTTTTTAAAATGTTGATAAACATCTCAATGTTATCTATGCCAAACCAAGAATGTTGAAGATTTGTGTAAATATCAACAAAACTTAAAACTCTTTTTACTTCAATTGGGAACCAATAATCTTTAAATTTTGTCAAGTTGCAAAACCAACATATGAAAATTGTGCCTCATGCACCTTCCACCATTCTAGTGGACCTTCTTCAACTTTAAATGATTAAATTGTTTTTTCAACATTGAAGGATGTCATCTCTTCATTAGTTTCCACGTAATCATAGAAACTTGTGATTTCAATATTTTCACGCACTTGCATCATTTGGGTTTTAAATGTTTTATGCAAAAATAAAGAACAAAAGAAATACTTAATGGTCATACTCACTTATAATTTGTAATGTTTTCTTTGTGCCAATAAACTAAATGACCAATCCCAAACCCTTGTAATGAAGGTCTAACATCATGCACAAACATATTGTGAGTTTTAGTCTTTTGGAAAGATTGCGTAAATAAAAGGAAAGGTTTTAGGACTTGAACCACTTAGTTTTGCATGTTCTATTCAATGAATTGAAAATCTCCATCAAAATCTTGGGTTTCATTAAAATCAAGTGCTAAAATATTTGTTCGGAATTGACACACAAGTGATATGAAAACAACAAGAACATTTGAAAGCAACCAATATCCTTTACTTTGATCCAACGCACAGTGTTGAGCCATGGGCTCTAAAATATCAACAACGATTTAAAGCATTGCCTAAACTTGAAATTTTGGCACACGGCTTAACAATGCCAACAATTGTTGCATTCCATAAAAAAGAATAGTGACACATTTGAATTCAAGAATATTTTGGAATATGATGATTCTTGAAGCAAAATGAGTCTTTACAAAAAATTTGAATTTCTATGAAAACACCTTAACAATTTCACATGCTTTGAACCATTCTTGCCATCCATTATCACTTTTGTTGGTCCAAGTGATGGTTTTTGCAAAATTGATCATTTTCTTAAATTGAAATTGAAGTTAATCCAACACATACCTTGAAGTCATTTGTGGCACATTGGCAACGCTTGAACATTGCATGGCCCCAACAAGTCCCTACAAAAAGGTGTAGACAAGCCCAAAACTTCATAAGACACAACAAAAGTTAAAATAGAAATCATGGTGGAAAAATCACCTTTTTCATCTTTGACATATGTAATATCATGAACATTAATCCCATGTTTTGCAAGCAAATCATTCACTTACAAAGCCATGGCATTTCATATGTATTTGCAATTTCAAAAAATCTTAAAGTTATGTGACAAGGTTCCCACTTGTCATTTTAAAAATGGGTAATAAGCACAAAAGTATTAACACTCCTTATTGACACCCATAAATTGAAAGTAACCATGCATGTATGACACGAATCAAAGGTTGCAAATATGGATTTTTCCATGGTGTTTTTTGCCATCCTAGGCAAAAGATCATTTTTCAATTTGCCATTTCAATGGAAATTTGAAATGAGGATTATGTCTCAATATTAATTTTGTAAAAAATGGTGCTTTCACAAATGACAATGGCAAAAGACCTTTGACAATCAACAACCCCAAATCCTCCTTGGATCAAATTTGGTGAGGATGATTTTTGTTGTAAGAAACAAATTTACCAAAAAAACCAAAAAATGTTGCTAAAGGTTGGGACCTTTTTTTTGCTAAACATCTTTCTCCTTCAAGCCCATCTTTTTCTCAATCACTCCCTTCATCCAAAAATGCTAATAATTTTCCTCCAAATGTTTTCACAATGCAAGTTTACAATATAGGGTTGAGTTTGAACTTGGAGTTACTTTTAATGAAGAAAAATTCATAAGCACATGAAATGCCCAAGTTGTGACAATCCAACATTTAGGTTTTCAAAAATCTTGGTTTTTGGCCAACAAAGCCCATAACTTTGGACAATTTGTGATTGCATAAATTTTTGCTAGTGATATTAATGTTGTAGGGATTTCAAACCCAAAAACAAAAACACAACAATCCATTTCCAATGGAACTTCCATTGGGAACATTATTTCCCTTGGAAAATCCATTACCTTGATCACAAACACCTTTAGAAAGTCCATTTAGAACAACCAAGGTTGTGAAGAGCAACAACAAAAGAACATGAAAAGCAATGGCAAAAGAATGTGACCAAGGCCACAAAAAGTAATGGCAAGAATAAAGCACAACCGAAACAATAAAAAACAATAGCAAAAGAACACAACCTAGGCACAAGCTAAATCAACAACTACAACCTTTGGAGCTTGAGCTTTGAAAAGAAATAAACCACAAAACCATTGAAAGGTAAAGCACAAAACCCTTGAAAATAACTTGAGAAAAAAATAAATAATGTTTTGGAACTTGAAGCTTGAAATTCAACAAACATGACAAAAAAGAAAACTAGCGAACTTGCATAAAACTAACCAATAAAAACAACAAACTCTCTAAACCCTAAACCTAAAATAAGAACTGGAACTGGATTTGTTTTCGATATTCCAATCTAGTACTAGTTTTGGTCAAGGTCAAAACCGAAGGTCATTTCCCACCTAGTTCCCAAACCTTTATCTGTAAAAGCTACACTGGTTTCCGTAATTAATGTTACTCACATTATTTGCGAACAGTGTTTTTACACATCGCTTTCCGTTATTAATGTTAATAACCTTAATAGCGCGTTAACATTAATACAGGCGTAA